>R06__coassemble_14_pt1 | contig 84587 bp, 84 predicted proteins | sample R06__metabat2_low_PE_028 | metagenome-assembled genome bin R06 | reverse complement strand
CCCCCTGAAAGGGGGAGAGGGCCGCCAGGGATTGAGGCGGCGAGGGGGTCGGAAATAAATAGGAAATAGGAAATCGCAAGCGATTTGATTGTAGAGTCGGTTCCGTGGGTTTTATTCTAAATCGAGCGAAAGAACCCCCCTCGCCAGGCTCTTCGCCTGGCCCTCTCCCCCAAGGGGGCGTGCGATTGGCTACGGGACTTCGCTCGGGGATTTGGGGCGTGCGATTAATTCGCCACGGAACTTGCCGACCCCCTCGCCAGCAAGCTGGCCCTCTCCCCCAAGGGGGCGTGCGTTACTCCGCTCCGCCAGTTTATTCAGGGGCGTGCGATTGACTACGGGACTTCGCTCGGGGATTTAGGGCGTGCGATTAATTCGCTACGGAACTTGCCGACCCCCCTCGCCAACATTCGTTGGCCCTCTCCCCCAAGGGGGCGTGCGATCAATTCCGATAGACTTTCGGAACGCAATCTATAATCAAATCGCTTGCGATTTCCTCAGCCCTAATGCCTAGTGCCTTTCTTATGACTTTGCGTAGCATGACTTTGCGATAGCAAGACTTTGCGATAGCAAGACTTTGTGAAACATGACTTTGCGAAGCAAGACTTTCCGTCAGGACAACTCATAAATTCAATAAAGGAAACACAATTATGAACAAGGAACTTGCAAAACAGTACGATCCAAAAAATGTTGAGGATCGGATATACAAATCCTGGCTCGATGGGAAATATTTCCATGCTGAAATCAATCCCGGCAAGCCCACATATACAATAGTAATACCGCCACCCAATATCACCGGACAGCTTCATATGGGTCATGCCCTGGACAACACTCTTCAGGACATTCTCATTCGCTGGAAGAGAATGCAGGGCTTTGATACTCTCTGGCTTCCGGGTACGGATCACGCATCCATTGCCACCGAGGCAAAAATTGTTGAGGCAATGCGTAAAGAGGGCATCTCAAAGGACGATATCGGCAGAGAGGCATTTCTTGAAAGAGCCTGGGACTGGAAGGCAAAATTCGGCGGAAGAATTATCGAGCAGCTGAAAAAAATGGGCTCATCCTGTGACTGGGACAGGGAGCGTTTCACCCTTGACGAGGGCTGTTCCCGTGCAGTCAACGAGGTGTTCGTTAACCTTTACAACAAAGGTCTCATTTACCGTGGCGCAAGAATGGTCAACTGGTGCCCGACCTGTGGCACCTCAATCTCCGATGCAGAGGTTGAATACGACGAAAAGGACAGCAATTTCTGGCATCTTCTCTACACTGTCAAGGAGACCGGTGAAAAGCTGGAGCTTGCCACCACAAGACCAGAAACTATGCTGGGCGATACTGCAGTTGCCATTAACGGCGACGACCCAAGATATGCCCATCTTCACGGCTGTCATGTAATTCTGCCACTTCTTAACAAGGAAATTCCCATTGTCTGCGACGAGCATGCGGACCCGGAAAAGGGTACTGGCGTTGTAAAAATCACACCAGCCCACGATCCCAACGACTTCGAGGTAGGCAAGCGTCACAACCTTCCCATGGTCAGAGTTTTCACCTATGACGGACATCTCACCGGCGCTGCGGACAAGGCGGAGTACGATGAGCTTGTGGCAAGCGGAAAGGCTGCTGCGGATGAGCCGGAGGTTCTGGACTGCGGAAAGTACGCCGGAATGGATACTGCCACCGCAAGAAAAGCAATCGTCAAGGATTTGGAAGAGGGCGGTTACCTCAAATCAATCGAGCCTCTTAAGCACGAGGTAGGTACCTGCTATCGCTGTCATTCATCCATCGAGCCAATGATTTCCCGTCAGTGGTTCGTCAAAATGGAGCCTCTTGCAAAGCCCGCAATCGAGGCAGTCAGAAGTGGCGAAACAAAATTCGTACCTGAGAGATTTGACAAGATTTATTTCAACTGGATGGAGAACATCCGTGACTGGTGCATTTCAAGACAGCTCTGGTGGGGTCACCGTATACCGGCATATTATTGTCAGGACTGCGGAGAGCTTCATGTGAGCAAGACTCCCGTTACGACCTGCAAAAAGTGTGGTAGCTCCAATATTGAACAGGATCCCGATACCCTTGACACCTGGTTCTCCTCGGCTCTGTGGCCGTTCTCAACTCTGGGCTGGCCGGAGAAAACTCCCGATTTGGAGCATTTCTTCCCGACAAATACCCTTGTCACCGGCTATGACATCATATTCTTCTGGGTTGCGAGAATGATATTCTCATCCTGCGAAAATATGGGCAAGGCTCCATTTAATACAGTTCTCATTCACGGACTTGTCAGGGATGCCCAGGGCAGAAAGATGTCCAAGTCCCTGGGTAACGGCATTGACCCGCTGGAAATCATCGACAAATACGGCGCAGATGCCCTGAGATTTACTCTCGCAACAGGCAACTCACCGGGAAATGATATGCGTTTCTCCGATGAAAAGGTGGAGGCAAGCCGTAATTTCGCCAACAAGATTTGGAACGCCGCAAGATTCGTACTTATGAATTTAGGTGAGGACGAAAAGGCTCCGCACATCCCGGAAAATCTCGCCCTGGAGGACAAATGGGTACTGTCAAAGTACAACAGACTGGTTCGTGAGGTGACAGATTCCCTTGACAGATATGAGCTGGGTATGGCTGTTGGCAAGCTCTACGACTTCATCTGGGACATCCTCTGCGACTGGTACATCGAGCTTTGCAAGACAAGACTGAATGGCGACGACGAGGAGGCAAAATCCACCGCCAAGGCTGTGCTTGTATATGTTATGAGCAACACCCTCAAACTCCTGCATCCCTTTATGCCCTTTATCACTGAGGAAATTTGGCAGACTCTTCCTCATGACGGCGAAAGCATTATGATTAGTGACTGGCCGAAATTCGACGAGGCTCTTGCATTCACCGCTGAAGAGACGGAAATGCAGAGAATTATGGACGCCATCAAGGCAATACGCAATCGCCGTGCCGAGATGAATGTTCCGCCTTCAAGAAAGGCGCATCTCAACATCGTCACAGCCCACAAGGACACCTTCGCCTCCGCAAAGCAGTTCTTCGTGAAGCTAGCAAGCGCAAGCGACATAACCCTGGGCGACGAATTTTCCGCAGAGGGAAATGTGTCCGTCATCACTGCCGATGCCACAATCTACCTTCCAATGGCAGAACTGGTGGATTTGGACGCCGAGCGCAAGAGACTTGGCAAGGAGCTTGAAAACGCAAAGAAGGAAATCGAGATGTTCACAAAAAAGCTCTCCAACGAAGGCTTCCTTGCAAAGGCTCCCGCAGCCGTTGTCGAGGGCGAAAGAGCCAAGCTTGCCAAGGCTACCGAAAAGGTTGCTATGCTGGAATCCGAACTTGCAAAGCTGTAATTGACGGACTTATAAATGAGCTAAGAGAAATGCTGAGGCATTCAGCAGAATGTATGTCATTGAAGGCTGGGGTACTGGTATATGCCGTATGATAGAATCATGCAAGAATTACGGCATTCCAGAGCCAGTATTTGCCGAAATCGGCACAGACTTCCGGGTGGAGTTTTTTCGAAATACCGATGCGAATGTAAACGCTACAGTAAACGCTACAGTAAAAATGGATGTTGCGCTCTTGGGTAGTGAAAAATCCAAACAAAAACTAAAATAGCTCCCAGTCAAATAGATTTATGATTGAAATCTTCACATGAAATAAAAAATTCACAAATTTCCTCTTGACTTATTTCCTAAAATGTTATAAAATATATCCGCAATATTAAATGATGAGGTAAACTAATGAAAAAAGTTATCAGCATTGCCCTTGCAATACTTATGGCATTCACCTGTTGCGTCGTTGCGTTTGCAGCAGAGGACAGAACTGTTGCCGTTGACAAGCTCAAATTCACAGACGGCAAATTCAGAATTCTCCAGGTAAACGATACCCAGGATGTGGGCGAGAATGCCGACGAGAGAATGGTTAAATTCGTCACTGAGGCTATTAAATCCACAAATCCCGATCTTGTAATTTTCAATGGCGACCAGCTCAGCGACATTTACACTGCTCCTTCCTTTGAGGATTTCGTCATCGCAATCGCTAATATCTGCGATGTATGCGAGGAAAATCAGATTCCCTTTGCCGTGACTCTTGGTAACCACGACCACGACAGAACTGCCACCGTCGCAGAGGACGATATGTGGACTGAAATTTACTCCAAGTACACCTACTGCGTAAACGGCGCTGTGGGCGGTAGCTTCGGCGTTCAGACGGACGACCCTGCACAGGGTGAGGTGGATTATTTCACCTGCAATCTTCCCGTGCTTTCCTCCGATGAATCCAAGGTTGCCTTCAACATCTATGTTATGGACTCCAACAACAACGAGGGTCTCAATGGCAACAACAGCGGTTATGACGGAATTACAAAGTCCCAGCTCGAATGGTACAACGCAAAGTGCGCCGAGCTCAAGGCTGCCAACGGCGGCGAGGTCGTTCCCTCTATGCTCTTCCAGCATGTTCCCGTGAAGGAAATCTACAGCCTTATGGACAGATGCCATTGGTATGAGGAAAATTCCATCTACTGCCGCAGAGACGGTTACTGGTACAAGCTCAAAGACGGCGTTGTAGGCGACCTTGGTGAGGCTCCCTGCAGCGAGGACTTCGACACAATCACTGGTCAGTATCAGGCTTGGGTTGAAAACGGTGATGTTTTCGCAGCCTGGTTTGCTCATGACCATGTATGCAACTTCTACGGCACAACCGAGGATGGCATTTCTCTTGGCTACAACGGTGGCTCCACATTCCGTTCCTACGGTAACGGCGACCAGAGAAGCGTTCGTATAATCGACATAGACGAGAACGATATTACAAACTTCACCACTCAGAGCGTCACCTATGCCGAAATCACCGGCGAGAGCTTCAGCCTCTGCTTCACCGACCTCCTTACTCCAAAGTGGCTCACCTGGGTTATGAAGGCTGTCTATGCCGTATTCGGCTGGGCTATCGAGCTTATCCAGAAATAAAATCCACCAAATTACAATAGAAATTATCCACACTTGTCAGATGGCAGGTGTGGAAATTTTTTTGAGATAACCTATTGACAGCTTTTTGCATATGTGATATAATAAGAAAAAACAAAGGAGAATTCTTATGACTAATTTTATCAAATATGCAAAATATTTTGTGGCAGTAATCGGAGCAATGCTTGGCAAATTTTTAGGCGGCTTGGACGGTGTAATCTATGCTCTGGCGGCGTTTATGCTGGCGGATTATGCCACTGGGGTAATGCTTGCGGTGATGCAGAAAAAGCTGTCCAGCAGTATCGGTTTCAAAGGAATTTGTAAGAAGATGTTGATACTGATTTTTGTGGGACTTGCCAATGTACTGGATGTGTATATCCTCAAAAATGGCTCGGTTTTGCGGACGGCGGTGGTGTTTTTCTACATCTCCAACGAGGGAATTTCCATAACCGAAAATGCCGTAAAATTGGGACTTCCTGTCCCGGAAAAAATCAAAACCGTCCTGAAACAGATTGGAGAGAAGAAGTAGGAAATAGGCATTAGGCACTAGGCACTAGGCATTAGGGCTGAGGAAATCGCTTTGCGATTTGATTGTAGAGTCCGTTCTGTGGGTTTTATTCAGAATCGAGCGAAAGAACCCCCTCGCCAAGCTAAAGCTTGGCCCTCTCCCCAAAGGGGCGTGCGTTCTTCCGCTCCGAAGGATGACTTTGCGACAGCAAGACTTAGCGTTAGCGTGAAGGAGGACATTCGCAACCACAGGTTGACAGAAATTTGCAACCAATTTTAACTTGACAAAAGTATTTTATTGTATTAAAATCAAGATAATAAAGCAATCGAGGTTTTGATTATGACATTAGGCGAAAAAATATCTCTTCTCCGTTCTGGTGCGCAGATGTCCCAGGAACAGCTTGCGGAAAAGCTGGGTGTATCCCGCCAATCAGTATCCAAATGGGAGTCAGGCAAAAATGCTCCGGACCTTCTGACAATTCTCAAGCTGTCCGAATATTTCAACATCTCAACAGACGACCTTCTTCACGATGATGTTCCGCTTTCGGCGACATATTTTGAACCGCTGTTCAAGCCGAAGGAAAATGTCAACTATAATCTGAAATATTTCGGCACAGACGGCTTCCGAGGCGAGGCAAACGAAACTCTCACTGCAATTCACGCATTCAAAATCGGCAGATTTCTTGGCTGGTACTACTCATCACCCATGTCCGGCAACAAGGAGCCAAATCATCAGACCAAAATCGTCATTGGTAAGGACACCCGCCGTTCCAGCTATATGTTCGAGTACGCCATCGTTGCAGGACTCACATCCTCTGGCGCAGACGCATATATGCTCCATGTCACCACCACGCCATCCGTTGCCTACGCCGTACGACAGGATGACTTCGACTGCGGAATTATGATTTCTGCATCCCACAATCCATTCTATGACAACGGCATCAAGCTCATCAACGCATACGGCGAAAAGATGGACGACTATACCCTGTCGCTGGTGGAAAAATACATCGACGGAGATGTAGGATATTTTGATTTCGAGGAGGATTTGCCTCTTGCGAAGCGTGAAAAAATCGGCAAAACCATCGACTACTCCGCCGGAAGAAACCGCTATGTGGGCTACCTCATTTCACTTGCCGCCAACTCCTACAAAAAAATGGACATCGCTCTGGACTGCGCAAACGGCTCCTCCTGGATGATTGCCCACTCGGTATTCACGGCTCTTGGCGCAAAGGTTCATGTAATCAACGACCAGCCCGACGGTCTCAATATCAACAAGCAGGCTGGTTCAACTCACATCGGCGCATTGCAGAAATTCGTCAGAGAAAGCCACTGCGATGTGGGATTTGCCTTCGACGGCGACGCAGACAGGTGTATTGCGGTGGATGAAAATGGCGAAATCATCAACGGCGACCACATCATTTACGCTCTTGCTCACATGCTGAAAAAACGGGGACTTCTCAAGGGCAACCGTGTTGTTGCTACGATTATGTCCAATATGGGATTTTTCAAAGCCCTTGACGACGCCGGAATTGAGTGCATTCAGACCACCGTGGGAGACAAGTATGTTCACGAGGCTATGACCCAGAATGATGTTTCCATCGGCGGAGAGCAGAGCGGTCACATCATCATCCGCAAATACGCCACCACCGGAGACGGCATCCTCACCGCAATTATGCTGGCGGAATATATGGAGGAGAGCAAGTTGCCATTGTCAGAGCTTTGCGCACCTGTTAAGATGTATCCCCAGACCGTAAAGAATGTCACCGTTAAGAGCAAGACAGCCGTAACAAGCGACCCGGAGGTCATTGCTGAAAAGGACAAAATCAGCGAAGAACTGGGCGCCGACGGACGAATACTCCTTCGTGAAAGCGGAACGGAACCAGTTGTCAGAATTATGGTGGAATGCTCCTCCCAAAGAGCCTGCGAATCATACGCAGCACGCCTTGCGGATAAGATTGTCGCCCTTGGCCACGCTAAATAATTCAAAATAAAAATCGGGCTGCTATAAACAGCCTGATTTTCAGTTGTCGATTTCAAGTTCAATTGCCGTAGTTCCTGTACCGAAGAAATACTCGGAAGTAATTTCAAAGGGTAGCTTTTGGCAAATACTCCTTGCAAAGCCGGCTTCGTTGTTCCAAAGTGAACAGGTTACGGAATATTTCCCTGGCAGGAGAGCAGGTGATTTTATTTTGTACACCAGCTCGTGGCTGCCCAATTCAGTATTCACCGCAAGTCGGTCGCTCTGTCTGTCCGAACCGAAAATCTCTCTGTCCTCGCAGTCAAACAGGGTAAGTGAAGCACGGAGTGTGAAAATCGGTGACTTCACATCGTAACCAGTGCGGATGTAAATATCGTCTCCGGGCTCAAAAACGGTGGATTCATTCCCAGCGTAATCCGTAAATACTGTATTATGGGGATGGATTATGTCATCCTTCGTCAACAGAAGCTCTGCATTTGAGGCACGCCTTGCCTTATTTTCGGCAACTCTCTCCGCCTTCAGGTAATTCTGGTACTTCTGGACAACCAGACCTGTTTCGCCATAGTCCTGAAGCTCGCCGTTCTTAATCCACATACAGGATGTGCAGAATGCCTTGACCGTGGCAATATCGTGACTGACGAAAAGAATTGTCTTGCCCTGTTTGCGGAATTGCTCCATTTTGGCGAGGCATTTAAGCTTAAAGGATATGTCACCCACGGCGAGAACCTCGTCCACGATGAGAATATCCGGATCCATATTGATACTGACGGCAAAGCCCAAACGGGACTTCATACCGCTGGAATAGGTTCGCACTGGCTGGTCAAAAAAGTCACCGATGTCAGCAAAATCTTGAATTGCCTGCATGCGGGCGTTGACTTCCTCACGGCTCATACCCACGGTCCTGCCCTTAATGTAGACATTCTCTCTGCCGGAAAGCTCCTTGTCAAAGCCGGAAGTAAGCTCCAACATGGCAACAATTCTGCCGTCGGTCTCCACTGTGCCACTTGTTGCAGAGGTGACTCCGGTGATTATTTTGAGGAGAGTGGACTTGCCGTTACCGTTTTTTCCGACTATGCCCACCGCCTCACCCTTGGGAATCTCGATTGAAATATCCTTCAATGCGTAAAATTCCTTATAGGGAATCCTTGAGGAAAAGGCGTTGAGGACTCTGTACCAGGGCTGTTTGTATTTTTTGTAAACCTTTGTCAGATGCTCCGTTCTGACGCAAATACCTTCTGTCATACGGGCCTCCTTAAAGTACATCCGCAAACTCGGGCGAAAGCTTCTTGAACAGGGAATTCGTCAAAAGTCCAAAGCAGATGATAAATCCAGCCATATAGCCGATGTACATGGGATGCTCCCAGAACCAGCCGTCTCCCAAAAATGCACTCCGATAGCCCGAAACGAAGTAATAGAACGGATTGAGCTTCAAAATTATGAGGGCGTATTTCGACTTTTGTTCAATTCCTGTGGTTTGCCAAAGAATGGGCGTCAACCAGAAGAAGATGCTCATAATTGCCTTAACGAGCTGCTCGAAATCACGACTGATAACGGCAAGCGTGGATACAAATGTGGCAGTGATACAGGAGAAAATGAAGAATATCGGGATGTACCACAGAAGCTGTAACATGTGAATGGTTATTGCATAACCGCTGCAAAGGTGGATGGCAATCGCAACCGCAATGAGAATGAAGTGGGTGACGAAGTAGCTCATTACATTAAACACGGGAATTGTGGCAAGCGGAAATACCATCTTATTTACAAGGTGGCTGTTCTTTCGTATGCAGACCACGCCCTGTCCCAGCACATCCGAAAACAGGAACCAGCAAATGACGCCCGGCACCATCCACACGAGATAGCTGAACTGCTCGCCGTTTTCCAAAGTAATTGGCTTGTTGCCACGGATGCCTATGTTCATTGTAAACCAATATACCGCAATGAATACGAGAGGCTTCACTATTGACCAGCCCCAGCCAAAAAGGGTTCCGCCGTAAAATTTCTTCAGCGTGCTTATTGCCATTGAACTGGACTGCGACAGGTTTTTGCAATTCGTTTTGACAAAATCAAAGGATGCGGAAAAGGGATTGAGCATAATTATTTATCCTCAGCGAAGGCGCCTCGATTTACCCAATATTTTGGATTTTTGCCCTCGTTGATATACTCACGAAGCGCATCCAGCATCATTATGGGAGAATCTGCATAGGAATTGACCGTATCGCCACCCCGGTGATTTGTAAGCGTAATGTTATCGAGAGAGAGGAACGGATTGTCTAGTCCCAGAGGCTCTTTTTCGAACACATCGATAGCGGCACCCTGAATTTGATGCTCATTGAGGGCATTATAGAGAGCCTTGTAGTCCACCATATACGGACGGCTCGTGTTGATGAATATTGCCGATCTTTTCATCATCTCAAACTCTGTCGCAGTAAAAATCGGCTTATTGCTGGAGGAACGTGCATGAAGAGTTATCACATCGGAATGAGTGAGAAGATATTTGAGGTCGGCAAACTTAACCTTGTCCCAGTTAATTCGGGGATTGGTATGCTCTGGCTCAAAGAGGTTACTGATAATAATCTTGCAACCAAAGCCTGACAGCTTTTCGCAGACAAGCTCGCCCACATTACCGAAGCCGACTATACCGATTGTAAGGTCTTTAAGCTCGATGATTTTACCAGAATTGGGGAATTTTTCTCTCCACTCGCCATTTTTAAGGGCAAGATGAGCTCTGGAAATATTACGAAGCTCGGAGAACATAACACCGATGGTAAATTCCGCAACAGCGTTTGCATTGTGTGCAGGATTGGTTATGACCTTGATTTTTCTCTCGCTTGCAGCATCGATGTCCACATTTTCAGTACCGCCTCTGTTGCAGAGAATGTATTTAAGCTTTTTTGCGTGATTGAGGACTGTCTCCGTAACAGGACAGAGATGAACGATGAGAATTTCAGCGTCCTCCACAGCCTTGAGGTAGCCCTCGGGAAGCTTGCACTTATCCCGGTCGCCTCTTTCTATCATTTTGACGGTGTCACGCATTTCCTTTCTGTGATTCTCACCAAAAAAGAAATACTGACATGAGTCGATAAAGTCGTCATGCTTTTCAACTGCGATTTTCATCATTTCGGGAGTGATAAAAACATCTCCCACAGCTACACATTTCATACTAATTATCCTCTTCGCTCAACATCATTTCTGCTAAACGCATATCAAAGCTTGTTGTAAGCTTGAAATTTTCACGCTCGCCGGGTACAATTCCGACTCTGTAACCCTTATCGATATAGAGTCTGCCAGCTTCCATATATTTTTCTCTTTCCTCACTCGTCAGAGCATCCGCCATTTTAAGGAAATGAGCCACATTTACGGTCTGCGGACCCTGGTCAAGGAATATGGTCGATCTGTCGGGTACGCAATCGGAGACCTTGCCATCCTTTGAAACAAGTACGGTATCTATGGTGGGTACGCTGGTTGTGACCATATCGTAGTCCTTAACCATAGTAATATTGTCGTTTATAATTCTCTGGGACACAAATGGTCTTGCGCAGTCGTGGTTAATCATCAGGCACTCGTCGTCACCGCAGAGCATTGCTGATGCCCTCGCAAGCGCTTCAAGGGATTCGAATCTTGTGGCGCCGCCGGGAACGATTGTCACTTCTTCTTCGGTAATGCCATACTTTGCCAGCAGTTCTTTGCTATAATCAATCCATTCAAGATTCATCGCAATGATGACTGCGTCGATGTTTTCATTCTCCAAAAATGTTCTCACCGTTCGGACAATAACCGGAACACCAGCCAAATCAAGGAATTGTTTGGGTTTATCGGCGCCCATTCTGGTGCCAGTACCGCCAGCAAGAATACCTGCAATAATCATAAATCAATCCTCATTTTCTTTTTCGTAAAGCTCACCCCGGACATCCACCTTGCGGAATTCCTCCTTTGGCTTGGATTCAAAGAGATATTCGCCCAAATCTATTCTTGCGAAATTATGAGGAGCACTGCGACTCGAAAGTCTCGGCTCGTTTATATAATCTGGTCCATAGGCATAAGTGAGGTAATTTGTGCAATCCTTCGGAATGGGAGCCATGAATCCCTCGTCGAATTGCACATATTCAAGGTCGTCAAGTCCTTCGATAAGACAGGGACCATCAGCCTGTTTTTTACCAACACCATCAATGAACCATACAGGATTTTTGTTGTTCTTGAAAAGCGTGAGCCCCTTTTCGTAGGCCTTGTTGTACAGCTCCATGGGGATTTTATTCATAACTGGAAGTAAAAGCTGTTGTCTGCGTAAGCCCTTGCCCTTTATGGGATGACCATACCAACGGGAAATAATTGCTCTGCTCATTAAGGAGAGAGCCTTGCCGTGAAGGTCTGCAATTTTATAATCGTTGGCGGAGGCATCATAGACGAGGATGTCCACAAAAATGCCGTCGTTATACTCGTGAATGCTGGAATATCTCGTACTAAAATAGGTACCATTGAGACGAATTTTGTCCACGATATAATGGCTTCCACTTTCGTTGTAGTGACAGGAATAGGTGTATCTGTCGGGAAGCTCGGTCTCGCAGACTTTACGGAACTTGTCGAAGTCTTCACGGAGCATTCCAATGTCCAAATCGTCATCCCATGGAATGGAATGGCCATAACGCTTGGCGCCAAGCATTGAGCCACCGCAGATGAAATATTTGATGTCGTGCTCACGACAAATTTTGTCTATATCCCGGAGAATCATTACTTCCAGCGACTGAATTCTGCCCAGCTTTCCTGAGTAAACCTCCACGGATTTGTTGCGAGGCAGGACATCTCTCTCATAGCAGACGGTTTTGTACATACCGTTGGCAAGCGAAGTGTTTGAGCCTCTCTTCCACTGGCACTGATAAAACTTGAGCGTGTTGAGACAGGCATACTCCGGCTCATAGCCAGCGCTATTCACATTCAAAGCCAGCTCGCCGGAGAAATTCTCACGGATATTGTTTTTTATCTCTGCAATGGTGGCTCTGCTTGAAGCGAAATTGTAGATATTACCCACCTTGCCAGTATAGAGGAGCTTTATGTTGAACAGGGCGGCGTCAAGAACATATGCGACGGTGAATACATTTTTGTAGTCGCTGGTCTTAATCGTAACCTTGCCCTTTTCAAAGGCCTCTACAACATACGCCTCTACATCAAAGAAACGGAGCATATTGGAACCAGGACCGTAAAGGTTATCTATTCTGGAAACGATGATGTTTGGGAAAATCTCGCCGGCAGTCCTTCGACAACATTTTTCAAGCTCAATATAATATTCAATACCGGCTGTTTTTTTATCAAGAGTCTCAATGTAATAGGAAAACTCTCTCTCAGCAAGGCTCTCTATGCCACCAGAAATTGCGGGATATGCGGGCAATAATGCAGACACCAAGAGCTTGTTGTTTTTTCCGGATTTTGCTATGGCTGCAATTTTTGCTATAAAGTCAAGCACATCGGTTTTTGCGTCAATTTTTTCGCAGTCGACACAAAGGATAAATGCGCAGTCTGAAAAATTTGAAAGCTCTGCTAAGGTCTTAAATGTAACACTTTCGTAATTCACATCCGGGAGCTTCTTAAATTCGCTACTTCCGATTGTTAAAGCAAAAATTTCGGCGGTATTCTCCAGAGAAAGGGAACAAAGACCAGCAAGCATAAAATCTGCCAGCGGGTTTCCGTCGGATATAACGCAATATTTTTTGTAAAGCCTAAGACCATCTTTCGAATAGCCCATATGCTTCGGCGGATTGAGATAGCTTTTTGTTATTTTGTTGTATTTTTTTGTGAATGTGATTACATCATCGGTAACGATAAGATTTAGCATCAAATGAACTCCGTTAGTCAATTTTAATCTCTTCAGAGAGGTTGAAGTGGTCGGGGTGGCGGTCCTTTACAGGTGGGAGTGTTTCCCAGTTGCCGTAGAGGGTTGTCAGCATAGCTTTATAATCGGAGGGTGCGTTGATTTTAATATTCCGCACCTGTATCTCCGAAAAGCTCTCAAACCACTTTTTATCCAAAATATTTTTCTTCTGATAGACAAGCGGAACACAGGGCTTGAAATACACATTGCCCTTGCCGCTTTTTATCAGATGAGCGTTAAGCTCGTATGCCTTGTACAAACATTTTATCGGAATGCATTTTCCCACCGATTCAAGTATCGCCGAAAAAGTTCTTTCTTCTGCAGAATACTTATCCGTCGGCTTCTTTTGAGCTCTGTGACCCATGCAAAGTCCGTAAATCACCTTGGTGACGAAGTACTGAAAATTCACGGCAAATCCTTTTTTAGACTCGCAGAGTGAATACAGCTCGATGAAAATTCCATTCATTCTTTCGTCGTTGCAGATGTTTTTTTCGGAGCCATCCACAGAGAAGGAATTCACGGTTTTGCTCTTTTTATAGAAAATCCGAGGCAGAAAGTCGCAGAAATACTCACCGTGGTCGTTATAGTTGACGAACTCAAAGTCCTCGCCAAGCTCTCGAGGCAGAATTTCAGCCAGCTTTTCCATATCAGATTGTCTCAAATCCACATCGATATCGTCATCCCAGGGAACAAAGTCGTGATGCCTTGCTGCGCCGATGAGAGTACCACCGGTGAGAGAGCAGACAATATTATGTTTTTTACAGATACGGTCCAGCTCGGCGAGAATTTTCAGCTCGCAGTCCTGTACACGACGAAGAGCCTCAATGTCTGTCACACCAGGCATTTCCACAACCTCACCATTATATACTATCGGCTCGGCAGGATGATTGTTATTATTCATAATACACAGCGCCAAATTTTTAATTATAACATCATAGTTCAATTGATTATACCATACTTCGTCAAATTTTTCAAGCTATATTATTTTTTCGTACGGTATGCTTTAATTATTGGGAAATTTTTTCGTCTACGTGGTGCAATTCACCCATAAGTGTATCATTATTGTAAGATTTTATGACGACTTTTTCTATTTTACCAATGAGATTTTTGTTTGTTTTGACGAAAACGGGAATATAGTTTTTTGTATACCCCTTTTGGACATCCTCATCCGGAGCTTCAAACAGGACATCCACAGTTTGACCTATCATATTCTCCATAAATTCACGGCGACTGTTTTCGCAGACCTCATTAAGTCGGGCGCAACGGCTATCCTTTATGGCGTTTTCCACCTGACTGGGTAGCTTGTCGGCAGGCGTACCGGGACGGCGTGAATAGGGAAAAATATGAGTTTTGTCGAGTTTGATTTTTTCCGCAAAGGCGATAGTTTCGGCGAAATCCTCCTCATTTTCACCGGGAAAACCGCAGATAATATCCGTGGTAATCGTGGCATCCGGGAAGGTGTTGCGGATATTTTCGCAAAGTTCGGCATACTGCTCTGCCGTGTAGTGGCGGTTCATTTTTTTGAGAATTTTGTCACATCCACTTTGGAGAGAGATGTGGAACTGAGGACAGAATTTAGAATTTTTCCGGAGGTCGGACAACATTTTTTGCGTAATGTGATCCGGTTCAAGAGAGCCCAATCGTATCCGCTCTATACCCTCTGTATTCTGAGCCAATTCCACAACTGAGGCAAGATTTAGCTTTTCATCGGGAATATCCATTCCATAGGCGGACAGGTTTATTCCCACAAAGACAACCTCCTTGTAGCCATTTTCCGCAATGCCACGAAGTTCCTGGGCGATAAGTTCAAAGGGCTTGGACCGAGAACGGCCTCTTGCGTAGGGAATTGCACAATAGGAGCAAAATCTGTCACAGCCGTCCTGAATTTTGACAAAGGCTCTGGTGTGACCGTCGAAATTCTGCACGATACCGCCGGTGTAGGAGTCGGTGCGAAGGTGCGGTGACACGGCGAAATATCTACTGGAGTAATTTTCGAGAAGAGTCGGGATTTGGGAATTACTGCGGTTGCCGATGACGATGTCCGCCTCAAGCAGTTCCTCGCCCAAATTCGGAAACGCCTGAGGCATACAACCGGTTAACAGGACAATTGAGCCGGGATTGTTACGCTTGATTTTTCGTACGAGCTGCCGGGTCTTTCGGTCACTCTCCGCCGTCACAGTGCAGGAGTTGACGATATAGGCATCCGCATTTTCGGACACTATTGTATGTCCGTGACGAATTAGATTTTCGGATATTTCCTGGCTGTCGTATTGATTTACCTTGCAGCCAAGGGTTTGGATTGATATTTTCATACGAGTCGTCCTTCGGACAGTCTTGCGTTGCAAAGTCACGCTACGCTTTAGTCTTGCGTTGCAAAGCCGATGACCAAAAGTCTATCGGTCACATTCCATAATCAAATCACCCAGTGATTTCCGCACCTGCTACCTGCGAAAGACGAAACTTCCACCCACAAAAAGTAAACTTCGGAAGCATTACTTTCTATGACTTTGCGAAGCAAGACTCTCCGAAGGAGGACTTAGCGTTAGCGGACTTTGCGATAGCAAGACTTTTTCGTATTATACCACATTTTTCCACCGAATGCAAGCATTATTTATCTTGACAAACGGAGTGATACTTGCTATAATATATAATGAATATATATGACTTAACAGACGAAAGGACAAGTCTTATGTCACAGAAGGAAACAGTCAGAAAGAAACAGAGTATGATTAACGGCGCCCTGGTACTGGTCATAGCAATGGGCATCACGAAGGTCATCGGCGCAATATATAAAATACCTCTCACCAACATTCTCGGCACGATTGGTCGGAGCTATTATAGTACCGCATATGACCTGTTCATACCGGTTTACTCCATTGCCCTGGCAGGTCTGCCCACGGCGGTATCCAGAACGGTGTCCCATTATGCGGCGTTGGAGCGTTACCGTGACGTGAAGCGTGTGTTCAAGGTTGGTAAAAAGACCTTCCTCATTACGGGAATAATCGGCTTCGCAATTCTTGCGGTCATAGCTCTGCCCTACACCATTTCAATTCAAAAAACTGAATCCCTCTATGCGGTGCTGATGGTAGCTCCGTCGGTGCTTTTCTGTGCACTTATGAGTGCCTACAAGGGCTACTACAACGGACTTCGCAATATGACGCCCTCTGCGGTATGCGAGGTCATTGAAGCGACAATTAAGATGCTTGCTGGACTTGCCCTGTCAAAGCTTGTACTGGTCTACGGAATGAGCAAAATGGGTCAGGTGGGCGCAACGATTTTCGGATACACAATAACCGAAGTCACCACAAAGCAGGACATCATCGATGCCTGTGCACCATTTTCTGCAGCGGGCGCAGTTCTGGGCGTAACACTTGGTACAGTTGCGGCAACGTTGTATGTAATGCTCCGTCTTAAAATTCGTGGTGATGGAATTACCGTAAACGAGCTTCGTAATTCTCCTGCACCGGAGGAGCCGAAGGTGCTGTTCAAGGCGCTTATGGCGGTGGCTGTTCCCGTTGTGGCGAACACTCTCATATTCAATGTCACAAACCTCATCGACACCTGGACAATTCAGTACAGACTTCTCTCCGTCATTGAAAATCATCAGGACACCATAGCTGGCATTTACAAAAGTGCTCTCGAGGCGGCTGGATACATTGACGACCCGACTCAATGGAAGACCTTCCTTCACGGCGCATACGAAATTGCTGTGGACTTCAAAAATATGATTCCCACGATTACGACCATGCTTGGAGTAAGCGTAATTCCCGTTCTGGCGGAGGCTTGGACACTCAAACGCAAGGACGAAATCAAGTCCTCCATCGAAAGCGTAATCCGACTTTGCCTTATGATTGCCTTCCCGGCTGGCTTCGGTATGGCAGTTCTGGCAAAGCCCATTCTTCAAATTCTCTACGGAGATTTGGCGTCGAATGCAATTTCCGAAAAGGTTATGGTTGCCTATGGCTTCACGGTGTTCATCATCGCAGTAAGTCAGCCCATTACCAGTATGCTCCAAACCATCGACAAGGCAAAATACCCGGTGAAATCCATCGCCGTGGGCGCAGGTCTGAAAATTGTGGTGAACTTCATCCTCATTGGCATTCCCCAGATAAATATCTACGGCGCAATTGTGGGAACTCTGGTCTGCTACACCGTTTCAACTGCCATGAATATCCGTGTTCTGCTTAAAGAAACCGGCACGAAAATTTCCGTATTCGGCACCTGCCTGAAACCATTTATCTGCTCGGTATTCTGCGCTGTTTCGGCTCTACTTTCCTACAAGGTGTTCCTGAGATTTCTCTCCGGTATATCCGCTTTGGAAATCAACGGCAGAATCAACGGCGATACCATTTCCGCAGTTCTTGCAATCTGCGTCGCTGCAATTGTGTATATAATTGCCCTGCTTGTCACAAAATGTATCGTCGAAGGCGATGTAATTATGCTTCCAAAGGGAAAGAAAATCGCTGAGATTATGGATAAAATGGGCGTGCTGGGGAAGTAGATAGGAAATAATGTTCGCTCTGATAGATTCCATGTCATTGACTTTCCGAAGGAAGACTTTATCTAATTGAACGGTCGGCGGCTATACTTCTCAAAAGACTCCTGTACCCGACTAATATCCAACGCCAAAATTTGAACATTTTTGCAAAAAAGTTCTTGCAATTTTCGAAAATATTTGTTATAATAGTACATAGTTAAAAATGCGGAGGTGTCGTATGAAGAAAATCAATCAAAACGATATATCCTATCCTGCGTATCTCTTTCATCAGGGTACAAATTCCCGAGCCTACGAATTCCTGGGTTCGCATCGTCTTTCAAGTGACGAGGTTGTTTTCCGAGTATGGGCTCCCAATGCGGCGGCGGTATCCGTAGTCGGCGACTTCAACGGCTGGGATAAGCTTGCTAATCCCATGACAAGGCACAACAATGGCGGAATCTGGGAATGCGAAATCCGGGATGTCAAGGTTTACGACACCTATAAATACTGCATTTGGTCAAGTGACGGCAGAGAGCTTATGAAGAGCGACCCTTACGGCTTTCATATGGAAACTCGTCCGGATAATGGCACGAAATTCTACGAGCTTGAGGGCTGTCACTCATGGAAGGATGCCGCATGGATGGCAAAGAGGGCTGAAAGTAATGTCTACGAGTCGCCATTGAACATTTACGAGGTACACGCTGGCTCCTGGCGTCAATACGAGGACGGAAACTTCCTCTCATACCGTGATTTGGCGGATTCTCTCGTGAAATATGTATCCACAATGGGCTATACTCACATTGAGCTCTTGCCCGTGATGGAGCATCCCTTTGACGGTTCCTGGGGTTATCAGGTGACTGGTTACTATTCAGTGACCTCCCGTTACGGCACGCCGGCGGACTTTATGTATTTCGTGGACAAATGCCACAGGGCGGGCATCGGCGTAATTCTGGACTGGGTACCTGCCCATTTTCCCAAGGATGCCAATGGTCTTGCAGAATTTGACGGCACCTGCTGTTATGAATACAAGGATCCACGCAAAGGAGAGCATAAAGGCTGGGGCACAAAGGTGTTCGATTTCGGAAGAAACGAGGTCAGGTCGTTTTTGATTTCCAATGCGGAGTTTTGGTTCGACAAGTATCATGTGGACGGACTTCGTGTGGACGCCGTGGCAAGTATGCTCTATCTGGACTACGGCAGAGAACAGGGCGAATGGATACCCAACAGAAACGGCGGCAACGAGAATCTCGAGGCAGTGACATTTATGCAGAAGCTGAACGAGGCGATTTTCAGGGATGTTCCCGGACCTCTCATGATTGCAGAGGAAAGCACCTCATGGCCCATGGTGTCAAAGCCGGTCTACTCCGGAGGTCTTGGCTACAACTTCAAATGGAATATGGGCTGGATGAATGACATCCTTCGGTATTTCTCTCTGGACGGCTGGTTCAAAAAGTTCAATCATGACCTTGTAACCTTCTCATTTTTCTATGCTTTCAGCGAAAATTTCATCCTACCGATTTCCCACGATGAGGTGGTTCACGGTAAGTGTTCTCTCATTGAAAAAATGCCCGGCACGTACGAGGAAAAATTCGCCTCAGTCAGGGCATTTCTGGGATATATGTACGCTCATCCTGGCAAAAAGCTTCTGTTTATGGGGCAGGAGTTCGGTCAGTTCATCGAGTGGGATGAGAAAAAACAGCTGGACTGGATGTTACTTGACTACGACAAGCACGCAAAGCTCCAAAGATTTACAAAAGAGCTGAACCACTTCTACAAGGACAATTCGCCCATGTGGGAAATCGATTATTCCTGGGAAGGCTTCAAGTGGATTGTCAGCGACGACAATAGCAACTCCGTCGTGGCGTTCATTCGCAAAAACGAGGAGGATGACAACATAATTTCAATCAGCAATTTCACCAATGTGACACGGGAAAATTACCGGATAGGCGTACCCAAGGCGGGTAGCTACCGTGTGGTACTCAACACAGACGCAGTTCGGTTCGGCGGAAACGGCACATCCCGAAAGACAGTTTATAAGTCGGAGGAAATCCCGATGCACGACTTCGGGAACAGCATAGAATTGACTCTTCCGCCACTTTGTACCATATACCTGAAGGCGGAGAAAAAAGAGGAGATAAAAAATCGGAAATAAAAAATGCTCCGACCAATAGACTATTTGTCATTTTCTTTGCATTGCAAGATTTTGTCTTCCGCAACAAATTCACGGAAACCACTTACCTATAAAAAAATATATACAGGAGAAAATAAATATGGCGGTCAAACAAGAATGTATAGCAATGCTCCTTGCCGGCGGTCAGGGTAGCCGTCTTGGAGTACTCACTCACAAAATCGCAAAACCAGCTGTGCCCTACGGCGGAAAATATCGCATTATCGACTTTCCGCTGTCAAACTGCATAAATTCAGGCATCACCACGGTGGGTGTTCTCACTCAGTATCAGCCACTTGAACTGAACGACTACATCGGCAACGGTTCTGCCTGGGATTTAGACAGAGAACAGGGCGGAGTACACATTCTCTCACCCTATCAGCAAATCGGCGAAAGTCAGTGGTACAAGGGCACTGCCAACGCAATCTATCAGAACATTAACTTTATCGACCGCTACAACCCCGAATATGTGGCGGTGCTGTCCGGCGACCACATCTACAAGATGGACTACTCTCTTATGCTGGACTTCCACAAGGCTAAAAATGCAGACTGCACCATCGCAATGATGGAGGTGCCGTGGGAAGAGGCATCACGTTTCGGACTTATGTTCACCGACGAGGACGACAGAATTACCGCCTTTGAGGAGAAACCGAAAAATCCAAAGAGCAACAAGGCGTCAATGGGCGTTTACATATTCACCTGGTCAAAGCTCCGTGCCTATCTGCTTTCCGATGAGGCAAATCCCGCATCATCCAACGACTTCGGCAAGGATGTCATTCCCGCAATGCACACCGCTGGAGAGCGACTTTTTGCTTACAAGTTCGACGGCTACTGGAAGGATGTGGGCACGATTGAATCCCTTTGGGAGGCAAATCTTGAAATACTCAGTCCCACAAGCGGAATTGATCTCAACGACGCCACCTGGAAGGTCTACGCCAACAACAGAGTAAATCCGCCTCATTACATCGGCGACACGGCGGAGATTTCCGATTCCGTCATCGGCGCAGGCGACAAGGTTGGAGGCAAGGTGGACTACTCCGTACTGTTCTCCAATGTCACTGTTGAGGAAGGCGCAACCGTGGAATTTTCCGTAGTTATGCCCGGCGCTGTAATCAAAAAAGGTGCAGTGGTAACTCACGCAATGATTGGTGAAAATGCCATTGTTTGCGAGGGTGCAAAAGTGGGCGAAAGATCCTCCGATTTCGAAAATGGCATCGGTTGGAGCGTTGCAGTCGCAGGACCAGGCGTTACCGTTGGCAACGGCGCAGTTCTCAAAGCCGGCGCAATGGTTGATTCAGATGTAAAGGAAGGTGAAACCGTATGAACGGCAAAAATGTAATGGGTCTCATTTACTCCAACAGCTACGACACCTGCTTGCCGGAGCTTGCTGCAATGCGTGCCATGGGCTCCGTGCCTTTCGGCGGCAGATACCGTCTTATCGACTTCGCTCTTTCCAATATGGTGAACAGCGGAATCACAAAGGTTGGCGTCATCACCAACGCAAAATATAGAAGTCTGCTGGACCATGTGGGTCAGGGCAAGCCCTGGGATTTGTCCAGAAAGGATTCCGGACTTTCCTTCCTGCCGCCATTTGACGGTAACGCTCCCACAGGCAGTGGTCAGAGACTTTCATCCATTCTTATAAATAAGTCCTACATAAGCTCCGCCAGAGAGGAATTTGTGGTACTGACGGACTGCAATGTTGTAGGTAATATCGACCTGTCCAAAATCATCGACTTCCACATTGCAAAGAATGCGGACATCACCTTCGCCTATGTAAACGGCAAGGCTCCAAAGCTGTGGAACAAGCTGGTTTATTCAACCGATGCAGAGGGCAAAATCACCTCTATGCAGATGCACACAGGCTCTGATGAGACTCTTTCCTATTCCGCCAACATCAGCGTTATGCGGAAGTCACTTATGGAACAGTTTCTCAACGAGGCTGAGGCGAGAAACTACGAGAGCTTCGAGTCCGATATATTTATGCCGAAGGTGGGCAAGCTCAATATGTACTGCTACGAGCTGACTGGTTTCACTGGCACAATCGACTCCTTTGTGTCCTACTACAACCTCAATATGATGCTCCTGGATGAAAATGTCAGAGCCGATCTGTTCAATGCAAGCCGTCCAATTCTCACAAAGGTTCGTGATGACTGTCCGACGATATACAAGACCGGCAACAAGGTGGCAAATTCCATCGTATCCGACGGTTGCTACATTGCAGGTACGGTAAATAATTGCATCATTTCAAGAGGCGTCACCATAGAAGAAGGCGCAGTTGTGACAAACTCCGTCATTATGCAGGGCGCTGTAATTAAGGCGGGCGCAAACCTCAACTGTGTAATCCTCGACAAGGATGTTGTGGTGGGAGCTGGAAGAAAGCTCTCCGGCGCACCGGATTATCCGTTCTTCGTGGGCAAAGGAATTAGTGTCTGATTGGGAAAGGACTGAACAAAATGAAGGTTTTATATGCAGTTAGCGAGGCTCGGCCTTTCGTCGCCTCTGGCGGTCTTGCGGATGTGGCAGGCTCACTTCCTCAGGCACTTCGCAAAAGAATGGTGGGCTGTCGTGTGGTTATGCCACTCTATGATCAAATTGCCGATGAGTACAAGTCCCAGATGAAATTCATCACCCACATCACCGTTCCTGTGGCGTGGAGAAGGCAGTACTGCGGTATTTTCGAGTACCGCAAGGACGGCGTAGTCTACTACTTCCTGGACAATCAGTATTACTTCAAGCGTGACGGACTTTACGGCTACTACGACGATGCCGAGCGTTTCGCATTCTTTTCAAGGGCAATTCTGGAAATCATTCCCTATATCGATTTCAAGCCCGACATTATCCACTGCAACGACTGGCAGACGGCTCTCACACCCGTTTACTATTCGGCGATGTATGCGAAAAATCCCGATTATCAGGGCATTAAGACCGTTCTGACGATACACAATATACAGTATCAGGGACTTTATGGAATGGAGCTTATAGCAGATGTTGTAGGACTTGACGGAAATGATGTCAATCTGGTGGAATACGACGCCTGCGTGAACTTCCTCAAGGGCGGTATTGAGTGCTCCGACAAGGTCACCACAGTAAGTCCCACCTACGCAAAGGAAATTCTCGACCCGTGGTACTCCCATGGACTTGACAATATTCTCAAAGCCCGTGAATGGAAGCTTGCCGGCATTCTCAACGGCATATCCTACGACTATTACAATCCCGAAACCGACCCGGATATTGAGGCGAATTTCTCCGCAGAAAAGCCAAAAAAGAAGGCAAAGTGCAAGGCTGCGTTGCAGAAACAGCTTGGGCTTCCCGAAAAGGCGGACACTCCGCTTATGGGTATCGTCAGCAGGCTGGTGTCCCACAAGGGCTTGGATTTGGTAAAAGCAATCTGCGAGGAGCTGGTTGCTAATGATGACATTCAGATTGCGGTGCTTGGCTCCGGCGACTATGTATACGAGGAATACTTCAAGTATCTTGCAGGTAAGTACCCGGACAAGGTCAGCTTCAGCTGTGAATTCAACAATGCTCTGGCAAAGAAAATTTACGCCGGCACTGATTTCTTCCTTATGCCCTCAAAGAGCGAGCCCTGCGGACTTTCTCAGATGATTGCACTTCGCTACGGCTCAATCCCCATTGTCAGAGAGACTGGCGGTCTCAAGGACAGCGTAAGTGATTCAGGTCTTGGAGATGGCAACGGCTTTACATTCACCGACTACAACGCCCACGAGCTACTTCGGACAATCCGCAGAGCCGAGGAAGGCTTCAAGGATACTGAGGGCTGGGCAATTCTGCGTCAGCGTGCCATGGAGGAGGATTTCTCCTGGAAACGCAGTGCCAATGAATACATAAAGATGTACAAGGAGATTATGGCATAATGGCTGAATTTATTCTTTCCGCCTTTGCTGATGAAGCTGGTGGCGGACTTCTTTCCCAAATCGACGCTCTGAAGGCGAACGGCTTTACTGCAATTGAGCCCCGTGGACTTGACCAGGGCAATATCTCCACCTACACGCCCGAAATGTGCAAGGAGGTCAAAAAAATACTGGACGACAATGGTATTATCGTGTCCTCCATGGGCTCGCCTTTCGGAAAAATCAAAATCGGTGGCGACTGGAACGAGCATTTCGACTCATTCAAACATTGTGTTGAAAATGCCAACATCCTCGGTACAAAAAATATTCGTATGTTCTCTTTCTACAAAGAGGACAATGAGAGCTGGGACACTCTTCGGGATGCGATTTTCGAGAAACTGGACATTATGGCGGACTACTCCCTCAAAAACGGGATTTTCTGCTGTCACGAGAACGAAAAGGACATCTACGGTGACATCGAAACCCGCTGTCTTGACATTCTCAAAACCTTCGACGGCAGGATTAAAGGTGTGTTCGACCCGGCTAACTTCATCCAGTGCGGTGTGGAAATTCTCCCGGCATATGAGATGCTGGAACCCTATATCGAGTATATGCACATCAAGGACTGCCGTTACGCCGACGGCAAGGTTGTCCCGGCAGGCAAAGGCGACGGACATATTCCCGAGCTGTTGAAACTCTTCGCAAAAAAAGAGGGCAAACGCTTCCTTACGCTGGAACCACATCTCAAAGTTTTTGACGGTCTGAAGGATTTGGAAAACGAAGGCGGAACTGCGGATAAAATCAAGGACGATTTTACATATCCCACGAATAGAGACGCCTTCGACGCCGCCGCACAAGCTCTGGTGTCACTAATTTAACAAAAAATCTCTGTAGCAAACATATATATGCACGCCCCTTGAAAAATAGGGGCTGTTTTCTATTGTTCATCCCCACCTCTCGCACACACATCTTCACAATTTCGCAGAGAGAGCCAAGCTAAAGCTTGGCGAGGAGGGTAAAAAAGGTAAGAAATAAAAGGTAATTACTCCATTCCGACCGTACCCGATTTTGAGATGTTGCATTTTGTCCCTTGACTAAAATATAATTTAATGATATACTAAAATCGCAATCAAAAATGTACATTTTTACTTAAATTTAATGTATTTTGCAAAAAAATTGACAAAAATATTAATTCTATAATCAAGATAAAATAAATATTTTGATAAGCAGATGTACAAGTCTAAAAAATAAACTTTTCTTTCTAGGTGATTATCATGAAAAAAAAGATTTTGATAATTTTTGTCTCCATTTTTGCAATGCTTGTGATGGCAATATCATTTATGCTGTCAATAGCCGCAAATCCTGTACCAAAATTGCTGGGTAATTATAATTCTGAAGTCGAACTTACAGAACAATTGGATTCGGAATCCTTTGAACAGCTTACCGGTGAAATAAATGAGCTTGGCGATGAGTTTCCGTATGAAAGTCTGGGATATTACGCAAGTGCACTGTATAAAAAAATCCACAATATATCGATTAACACACTTACTAATGTAATAACGGCAGGAAAATCGGCTAATAATCTAAAATGTCTACTGCTTGACTTGTGTTGCGATGAGAATAAACCAGTGCTTCTAGATTATGACAAGCTTGTTGCTGATCTTATCGATTCTACGAAAGACAGCAATTACAGAGCTTCGATATTGTTGTATTTGAATCAAGACTATACATATGGGAGCAAAAAAGAACTTCAAGATATATATGTGTCCCTTGTGGCGGATGAGGACGACAATATTGCCGCCACAGCACTTCAAGCACTTTACTATTCAAATGTCAAAAAAGCAGCTCCTGTTATAGATTCGATTTTGTATGATGATACGGAAAAATACGGAACAAAAACCGTATGCCGTGCAATTGATCTTGAGTCTGTACGCATTGCAACATCTGGAAATAAAGAGCAAATTAAAAAGTACACAAGCCAGTGTATTGAACTCATTGAAAACAAGGAATACACAAGCGCAGTACTTTATGGGTTGATTGATGCAAAAGACATTGAGGCAATGAAGATTGTGATGGACTGCGAAGAGGCGGATAAAGTCATTAAAACTTACTGCGTATACAACGACTATTCTGTTCTTGAAAAATGGTTCACAAACAGTGCAATTACAGAGGAAAACATAAACTTCTTTCTTGAATGTATGGACAATTTTCATGTGAAGCAAGCGTTGTCTATTTTGGAAAATTTACTTGAATCTGAAAATCCTATTGTATCTGAAAATCCGGAGATTTACGGACGAATAGCGAAAACAATTGAAATTATTAAAAAAGAGGGTGCAGATTATTTTGAGGCTTGGCAATAAGACATTAATGTTCTACATTGCCATAATTAGTTTTGTCGCTATCGTTCTTATGCCATCTGTTATTCCTGTAACTGCAAAAGCCGAAGTATCTGCAGAAGATTTTGCGGTATATCATGACAGAGCATTCAATATCACTAACTACTGGCACAGCGGTATGATGCTTACGGACAGTCCCGAAAACGGATATTCCGGTACATTTATGCTATCATCTGGCAACAGTCAAACAATTTCCAATTCAGATTATTCTGTAGTACATTTATCAAGTGCATCTGGCAACAATAATTCCGGATCTACTGTTGGTTTTATACCTTTTTCGTCTTTTGTAGGTAGCAAAACATTTGAAGGATATTTCACGTCGGTTACAAATCCGACCGTCGAACAGAGGCGAGTGATTCTTGCAACAGCTCAGAAATTTTACAATTACACATTGCTATACCGTGCATTAAATCAAATAGATTATACTAATCATGTGATCACATACAATTCCACCGATGTCATACCGTCGCAGGTTACAAAATTCAGATGTGATGGATTTGTGGAATATTGTTATGAGTATAACAATATACGTGTATTCGGTCCTGCCGCAAATTCCGAAGAATCTTGGGATATTTCAAACAACTGTACCCCAAGTAGATCTGTCCACAATACTGGTTCACTCAGTACATTATCCCCAGAAATTCAAGCTCTTAATATGAGGTGTAAGCTTGGCGATGTCAATGCGGACGGAACGCTTACTGCTGCAGATGCAAGACTTGTATTGCGTTATACAGCTGATTTAATCACATTCAATGATTATCAAAAATTCGTTGCGGATGTAACGGGAAATGGTAATTCTGTGACTGCCGCAGATGCAAGATTGATTATGAATGCAGCTGCGGGACTTGAAGGAGATGGTGTAACTGCAAACATAGGAACCAATGCTGGTTACAGATTTCCGAAGGATCCGTTTGCTTAAAAGTCATCGAGATTGTTACGAGATGTATGGCGTGCAAAAAAAAGAATCCCTCCCGGTATATTCCAAGAGGGTTCTTTTTGTCAATTATTTCGCATAGCTGCCGATTGTAAGGAGGAAGCCTCCGAAAACGGCGCCGAACTCGGGACCGCCGTCCATAATGATACGGCCAGCCTTGGTGTCCTCAAGCATATCGGATGTGCCGAGGAGCGTACCCAATGCGGAATCGAAGGAGTCGAAGCGAAGTGTGAAGAAAGGCATTGCTCTCTTGTACTCGCCTCTGCCTGCTCTGGACTTGCCTGCCTTAATTCTGATGAAGGCGGAGACCTCGGGATGATCGTTTACAGCCAAAGCGTAAACTCTGTCGGGAGATTTCATTGTCCAGTCCTTGATTTCAGGATGGCCTTCCTTGTTGAGCTTGGAGATACCGCTGGTTAGGAGATAGAACATACACTTAACCATAAGTGCCTTGTCCTCTTCCTTTTCGGGAGCCTCTGTTGCGCCAACAACATTTGCCATTTTGAGGAGACATGCCATAAAGGCGATGAATTCCTTTGGATACTTCGCAATTCCTTTCATCTTAGGAAGCGTATTCGGGGCGATCTTGCCCTTGAAGAAGCTGTTCATCTGCTCGACGGACTTGAACTCAAGCTCGATAAAGGGTCTTGTGTCGACCTTGTCCGCATGAACAACCCACTCGTCGCCGTTTACCTGAAAATGTGTGGCGTACTTTCCGTCCGGAGCATCCGGGCAGAGTGCGCTTATCTGATAAACGCAATGAACCTTCTTGAACATCTTGTTGATTGAAGGAACATCCGACGCAATTGTCTTCAGAAGAGGAAGAGCACCGCAGAGGAATATCTTATTGCTGAAAATTTCGTCCTGTGCTACTGCCATAGTCGTTCTCCTCTCGTATTAATACTCGTCGCCCCAGTCGTCGTCCTCTTCGAAGTCCATCTTCATAAGCTCACGGACGGATGCGATAATGCCGTTGGAGTCGATACCGACCTCAGACATAATGTCCTCCTGAAGTCCAATGGGAGCGAACTTGTCGGGATGACCCAGCATCTTGAATGCGCAGCCCTTACCAGCCTGAGCCATAACTTCGGCAACAGCGGAACCGAGACCACCGATTACGGAATGATCCTCAACGGTGATGATACGGCGTGTTTCAAGTACAGCCTTGATGATGGCTTCCTTGTCGATGGGCTTGATTGTGTGCATATTGAGAACACGAACCTTGAGTCCGTCAGCGTTCTCCAGGAACTTTGCAGCCTCTCTTGCCTGGAATACACAGGAACCGCAGGCGATGATGGTAGCGTCTGTGCCCTCGTGGAGCTCAACAGCCTTGCCTACCTCGAAACCGTAATCCATATTTTCATAGAGAACACGGTCGAAGCCACGGTTGATACGGATGTAGTACGGACCTACATTCTCGTATGCGGCGTTAACTGCATTTGCGGTCTCAAAGCCGTCAGCGGGAACGATAACGGTGAGATTGGGCATAGCTCTGGTGATGGCAAGGTCAACGATTGCGTGGTGGGTGGAGCCTGCCTGACCAAAGGATGTGCCTGAATGTGTTGCGATAATTTTTGCGTTGACATTCTGATAGCAGATGTCAGTGTGAAGCTGGTCACAGGAACGCATAGATGTGAAGGCGGAGAAACCGGAGATGAACGGGATACAGCCAGCTCTTGCCATACCTGCGCCTACGCCGAACATATCCTGCTCTGCGATACCAACGTTGATAACTCTTTCAGGGCAAACCTTGAGAACGTCGCCCAGTTTTGTGGATTTTGCAAGGTCGGCGGTGATAGCCACAACCTTGTTATCCTTCTGCATAATATCGGCAATGGCTTTGCCGTAGATTTCAGCAGTGGAAACCTCGGTCTGGTCGATTGCATTATAAACAAATCCTGCTGCCATTGTTTAGCCCTCCTTTTCTGCTCTTGCGACTCTTGCGGCGTAATCCTCGTCGATTTCAGCCTTATACTTTGCGAAGGTATCGTCGTCGAGTGCCATATAGTGGCAGTGATAATCGCCTGCGATGCTCTTTATGCCAGCACCCTTGAGTGTATCCATAATGATGCAGGTGGGAGCGCATTTTTCCTTGCTTCTTTCGATAGCGGTGTCGATTGCCTCGCAGAGAGCCTTGATGTTGTTGCCGTCAACTACGATTGTGTTGAAGCCGAATGCAGTCATCTTGTCAGCAAGAGGCTCAAGCTTCATAACTTCCTCTGTAGGACCATCAATCATGCAGTGGTTTCTGTCGATGAAAGTGATGCAGTTGGAAAGCTCATAGTGATTCATAGTCATGAATGCTTCCCAGTTGGAGCCTTCGCCAAGCTCGCCGTCGCCGGTGCAAACGAATGTGAGGTAATCCTTGCCGAGAATTCTTGCGGCGAGAGCTGTACCTGCAGCGATGGAGCAGCCGTGACCGAGAGAACCAGTGGATGCATCAACGCCTACGACCTTGTTTGAGTCAAGGTGCATACCCATTTTGGATCCGGAAAGGTTGAATGTTTTGAGCATTTCAACATCGTTGAAGCCCTTATCGCAGAGTACAGGAGCATAAGCGATAGCTGCATGACCCTTTGAAAGGATGAAACGATCTCTGTCCTCCCACTTCGGCTCATCAACCTTGATGTTGAGATACTTGTGATAGAGAACGGTAAGAAGATCCATAACGGACATACCGCCACCGATATGACCGGAGCCTGCCCAGACTGTTGTCTGAAGGCAAAGCTGACGAAGCTCGCGAGCCTTTTTTTCAAGGTCGAGCCATTCCTGTTTGGTTAAAGCCATAATTTTCCTCCGTGTATTGTGCCCGGGGACAAAAGGCAGAATCGCATTTTATCCCCGAATAATTATAATTTAGAACAGTTCGGGATGATTGTCGTGAACAACCTTAAACGCAACATCGGCTACCTCGAGAGTACGGTTGATGTCCTCGTCGGTGAGGGATGCGTTGATGAAGTGATTGTGATGTCCAGCAACAAAGATACCTCTCTTGACCATCTCGGCAATCCATTCCTGATGCAGGAAGAGAGTGTCGTCGTTGGCTATGCGGAGATAGAAGAGTGCGGGCTCACCGGATACAACGAGATTGAATCCGTTGTTGGCGCCGGCAGCCTTGAGACCCTCTGTAACCTTAATGCCCTTTTCACGGAACATCTTAGGTGTATTGAGCTCCTTCATCTTGCTGATACAGGCGATACCTGCAGCAAAGGGAACTGCGGAGAGCCAGTAGGAACCAGTGTAGGACAGTGCGGACATTGAGGATTTGAGCCAATCCTTACCGCAGAGAGCAGATACATTCCAACCGTTTGCGATTGCCTTGCAGAAGCAGATAAGGTCAGCCTCGAAGCCGTAGAAATGGTCAGAACCAGCCAGGTCAAGACGGAAGCCGGCACGAACGTCGTCAACGATGAGTACGATGCCCTTTTCAGTGCAGAGCTTACGAACCTTCTGCCAGTAGCCCTCTGCCGGAAGCATATTGTCAAGGTAGTTGCCGTGCATATAGGGAGTGGAGATGAATGCTGCGATTTCGCCTTCGTTCTCAGCAACCAGCTTTTCAAGTGCCTCGAAGTCGTTCCAGTCAACATAGAGGTTGTTGGCAACGTCCTCAGGAAGAACGCCGGGATAGTCAATCTTCTGAGTCCACATAGATACGCCATGATAGAAGCCGTTTACGAAGATAATCTTCTTCTTGTGAGTAGCGGCTCTTGCGCACATGATGGCAGCCTGAGTTACGTCGTTACCATTCTTTGCGAAGAATGCCCAGTCTGCTGTGTTGACGGTGTCAACCATAAGCTCAGCAAGCTCAACCATCTTATATGACGGAGAAGTTGTGCAGTTGCACTTCTTAATCTGTTCGAGAGCAGCAGCGTCAACATCCGGATCGCCGTAACCCAGAACATTGGGACCGTATGCGCACATATAGTCGATGAACTCGTTGCCATCAACATCCCAGAAATGGGAACCCTTTGCGCTGTCGCCCATAAGAGGCCAGGAGGATACGGGAATGAAGTTACCTTCCGCCGGGCCCAAGTGACCATATACGCCACTGGGTACTACCTTTGTGGCTCTGTCGAACCACTCACGGCTCTTGGGATATGAATAGGTTTTGATTTCAGACATAACTTTTCCTCCTTACGCAAGATAGAGCGAGACTCTGTCGAGGATACGGTTAACATTATCAATCATGTTAATCATACCGCCCATGACGATTTTGCCCTCGCCGATGCATGCAACCGAGTTGACCTTGCCGTCAAACAGGTCTCTCGCAAGCTTAATATCCTGGAACTCCATAAGAGCACGGTAATGCTCGGGATTTTTCTTGATGGTGATGAGATGATGATTTTCCACAACGATGGATGCGCCGGGGCCGTCCTTGATGCCCAGCTTGATTGTGCCATCGGGAATGAGATGAGCGGAGAATTTACCGATTTCATCCTGGTTGCCTATCTGGGCAATTGCCACGCCGATGAGGTACATCATAAGAGTGGTGCTTGTCTCAAAGAACTTTGCGTCTTTAAGATCCTCTTCAGATGCTCTGAGGTACTTTGTGAGGATGTCAGTAAGAGCTGTGAACTTCTTGAGAAGGAAGCCGATGTGAATGTAGCCCTTTGACGGCAATGGTGTTACCGTACCGTCTATCATGCCATTGAACTTCTCACAGGATGAGAACGGAAGCATAATATCGCATTTCTTTCCGAGGCCATCCTCCATACGGCAATAACCGTTCTTGAAGGTAAGTGTTGCCTTCGGACCGCCCTTTACATTGAAACCGATTGTAATGGGTTTCTTCGTCTTTGCGATTTCACGGGCGTTTTCGTCAAGTTCGCATAAGTTTTCAAGAGTGCCGAGTATACCGTAGAGATTGATATAGGCAAGTGTTCTTGAATCTGTCATACGAGTTCCTCCTTGTATATTGATTGGAATTTTGTACTAAATTGTCAATTTTGTCTTACTTTGAAAATAAAACACACAGATATTTGTACTTATAGACTATTATAACAAATCAAATCCAAATTGTCAAGATAATTTGTGGTTTTTATTATATTTTTTTCGCAAATTTTTCTTGCATATTGATAAAAATTGATGTATAATGTATGTGTGAGAGAATGATGAATGTTACCGAAGGTCTTAATTATAGGAAATAGGAAATGTGGATTGCTGATTATAGATTGCGACCCAGTAGACTTACGGAGCGGTCGCTATAATCAAATCGCTTGCGATTTCCGGAGTCTAATGCCTAGTGCCTAATGCCTTTACTGAGGGAAAAATATATATGATAATAAACAATTTTATGCCTGCCCGGATTATTTCGGGTGTCGGCTGTGTAAAAAATAATTCCTCCGTATTTTCGTCCTACGGAAAGTCCTGTCTTATCGTCTGTGGCGGCTCGTCTGCGTCAAAAAGTGGCGCTCTTTCCGATGTCTGCCAGGCTTTGACGAAAGAGGACATACAATACGAAATATTCGACAAAATCCAGGCAAATCCTCACACGGAGACCTGTTTCGAGGGCGGAAAAATTGCCCGTGAAATTTCGGCGGACTTCATCGTCGGAATAGGTGGCGGCTCGCCTCAGGATTCCGCAAAGGCGATTGCAATTTACGCATCAAACCCGGATATGCCGGAGCTTGGAATATACAATCGTTCCGGCTGTAACAGACCGCTGCCGGTGATTTTGGTGGGTACAACAAGTGGTACAGGCTCTGAGGTCACGGGAGTATCCGTCCTGACCCGATCGGACAACGGCTTCAAACAGAGCGTCTCCGGTCCAGATTGTTATGCCTCTCTATCCTTCTGCGACTACACATACACAAAATCCATGCCCCGGAACGTGGCGATTTCCACGGCTTTGGACGCCTACGCCCACGCAAGCGAGTCCTACCTTGCCTCCACGGCAAACGACATTTCAAGGCTCTACGCCGCAAAGGCTCTTCCAATGTTGTTCCAAGTGTTCCGTTTCTTTGAATCAGGCGAGGAAATCACCGATGAAATCCGAGAAAAACAGTATATCGCATCTATCTACGCTGGTCTTGCCATAAACATCACTGGATGTCTGTTTCCACACACTCTCGGCTATGCTCTCACCGAGCTTTACGGCATTCCTCACGGCAAGGCGTGTACGGCGTTCCACGGTCTGCTTATCGAAAAGGCGGAGGAACACTCACCCGAAAGAATGGCGGAAATTTACCGCATTACATCCACAACTCCCGATGAATATCGCCGAATAGTCAGCGTTCTCACGGATGTTCACATAAATATGGGCGAGGACAAGGCACGGACTCTGTCTGAGAGATGGATTAACGGCAACAAAAATTTCAACAAAACGCCCGGCGGAGTTACAACCGAGGACATCGCAAGAGTTCTTGCGGAGATATAAAATGGATAATTTGAAATTCAATCAGGACGGTCATTTTCGTATACTTTGCGTGTCGGATTTTCACGGATGTTCAGGCTTTAACCCTAAGCTCACGGAAGGTCTTTCCGCACTTTTGGACGAAACCAAACCGGATTTTGTATTCGTACTGGGCGACACCGCAGTAGGTCCTTTTGCCGAGATGACCCAGGACTGCGTACGACAGCTTCTTGCAGATATGCTGGAGCCAATTTACTCCCGAGGAATCCCCTGGGCACATGTATTCGGCAATCACGACCGTGAATCCGGTATGTCCAATGAAGTCCAGCAGAAACTCTACGAAAGCCTGCCACTTTGTATGAGCGTCGCAGGTCCCCAGGAGGTCAGCGGTGTCGGAAACTACCGTCTGCCGGTTTATTCCAATGACGGCAAGTCAGTGAAATACAACCTCTTCGCCCTTGACTCCGGACGAAATTACCACGATTTTGTCGAATCGGCGGGACTTCCAAAGGACACAAAGGTCGTTCTGCCTGATTGCTTCGGCTCCGGCGCAGACCAGTCAAGTCCTCTGCCCGACCAGGTTATGTGGTATTACTATGAAAGCCTGAAGGCGGAAAAAGTGGAAGGTGCAAAAATACCTGCGCTTATGTTTATGCATGTGCCGATTATTGAGTTCAACCTCATCTGGCGAAATCCCGAGGAGACGGACTGTGTCGGCTCCAAGCGTGAAGGCTTGGGCTGCGGTGAGCTTAACTGCGGACTCTTTATGACCTGCCTGCAACGAGGCGACGTCAAGGGTATATTCTGCGGTCACGAGCATCTCTGCGATTTTCAGGGCAATTACTGCGGAATTACACTTGCCTACGACAGCGCAATGGGTTACAATATGTCAGCCCACGACGACCTGCGAGGCGGTAGAGTCATCGACATCTACGAGGACGGAAGAATGTACACCCGCCACGTGAAACTTTGGGACATTATGGGCAAAAAATGTATGCGTGACCCGGAGTATATGGAAGGTGGCTGCAAATATTTCTTAAGGAAATTATAATATGGAATTAAATTTTATGTTCTTCGTGAACAGTCTGCTCTTCGGCGTGGGACTTGCAATGGACGCCTTCTCCGTATCCATGGCAAACGGCCTCAACGAGCCGAAAATGAGTCGCAAAAAAATGTGCCTGATTGCCGGAACCTTCGGCGTATTTCAGGCGGCAATGCCTATGCTGGGCTGGATTTGCGTTCACACCATTGCTCAGCTGTTCACATCCTTTGAAAAATTCATACCCTGGATTGCCCTCATTTTACTTCTGTACATCGGCGGAAAAATGCTATTAGACGGAATTCGTCACAAGGACGAGGAGGAGCCTACCAAGGTGGGATTTGTCGCCCTTATGATACAGGGAGTGGCAACCTCTATTGACGCCCTGTCCGTGGGATTTACCATTGCGGATTACGATTGGCTCACCGCATTAATCGAGGCTCTCATCATCGCCGTTGTTACATTTATAATATGTATAGCAGGTCTCTTCATCGGACGAAAATTCGGCACGAAGCTGTCCAATAAGGCACAAATCCTCGGCGGAGTCATCCTTATCGGCATCGGGATTGAGATTTTCATAACCGGAATAATGTGAAATGCAAGATAGAATATAATCCATGATAAAATCACAATGACTAAATCCAAATTTCCTCGCCTGTTGTTAATCATCGTTCTGGCTCTGAATTTCGGTTTATTCCTGCTGAAATTCTATGTTGGCACGGTGTCCTCAGCGATATGCATCTACACGGATGCCATGAACAATCTGGGCGATGTGCTGACGACTGCACTTGCGCTGTTCTGCGGAATTTACGCAGACAAGCGGATTCGCACACCTCGTTATCCAGACGGAATGTACCGTTTGGAACCGCTGACAGGCCTCCTGATGGCGGTCACCATAATGATTACCGGCTTCTACTTTGCCTATGTGTCCCTGGAACGCTTTTTCTACCCGAGACCCGTGAGCTATCTTCTGCGATACGCACTTCTCCTCACATTGGGCATCGGCGTAAAGTTGGGCATCGGAATTGTCTGCCACAGGTACAATAAAACTCATCCGTCAATCATAGTCAAAACCATAGCCTCCGACTCCTTTGCGGACTGCGGTGTGTCGGCAATGACCGTCCTGTCCTTCGTATTGTCGGAATATTCAGGACTTCGTCTGGATGCAATTTTTGGCATTGCGGTTAGTATAATCGTTATCGTGAATGCCTTCAAAATCGCAAAATCTTGTATATTCGATTTACTTTCAACACAAGATGTAGAGCTTAACAAAAACATTAAAAATAAAATTCTCGCATCGGGCGTAAAAAATGTCCGAGTGCGTACCGATAAAATCAATGGTGAAATCCGGGCTTATATTTCATCCAGCGACAGCATTGACGATGAACTGCTTTCCAATGTTTCCCAGGAATTCGGAATAAGGATTTACTTCAATAAGGAGAAAAATACAAATGAGCAAGAAAAATGATGAAACTCCAAAGGTGGTTGACACTGCCACCCAGGACGATAGCGATGTAATTACCAGCAAAAATCCGAAATTCGGCAGCAAAAAATCCGACGAAAAGGATGAAGAGTCCGCCGAAAAAACGCCGACAAACGAGCAAACCGATGATGAGGAATATGAATATGTTCCTGTAAAGCACAGGGCTCTCAAGGTCATTGCCTGCATTCTTGCCGTAATTATTGTACTGGGATGTGTGTTCACCGTAATCGGCAAAATCGGTGTCAAGGGCAATCTTGAAAAAGCCGAAAATGTAGAGGCCGTGGATTACAGCAAACAGCTTGAACCTGTTCTCGAGGATGACGGTATGTACTGCTTCACCACAGACCGAACCTTCAAGGTGATGCAGTTGACAGACATTCACCTTGGCGGCGGCTGGCTCAGCGCATCAAAGGACTCCTCCGCAATCACCGCTGTGGAAACCATGGTTCGTGAGGAAAAGCCGGACTTAGTCATCGTCACTGGCGACATCGCCTACCCGGTACCTTTCCAGGCAGGCACATTCAACAACAAGCCACCAGCGCAGGTCTTTGCGGAACTTATGGAGAGTCTGGGCGTATACTGGACTCTGGGCTTCGGCAACCACGACACTGAGATGTACAGCCGTTACACCCGTGAAGAATTGTCAGATCTCTACGAGTCGGAGGATTATCCTCACTGCCTGTTCCTGAGAGGTCCCGATGATGTGGATGGCTACGGCAACCAGGTGATAAAGGTCCGCAATTCGGCAGGCTATATAACTCAGCTTCTCATAGTTCTGGACTCTCACTCCTACACCAATGGCGACTTTTTGGGCATCCGCTGGCAGTACGATAACATCCACAAAAATCAGGTTCAGTGGTACGAGCAGATGGTGGAGAAATACGAGGCAGAGAACACACTTCGACTGTTCAACGATGCAAGCGAAAAGGAACGGGAGAAATACGGCAACCTGGCAAACGTCAAGTCCATGCTCTTCTTCCACATTCCGCTGACTGAGTATCTGGACGCCTGGACCGAGCTTGCGGAAAACGGCTACAAGGACACCGAGGATGTTAAGTATGTCACCGGTATGGTGGGCGAAACCGGCAAGGCGATTTACTGCGGTATCGGCGATGACGACCTGTTTGAGAAGGTACTTGAACTTGGCTCCACACAGGCTATCTTCTGCGGACACGACCACTTCAACAACTTCACCGTCAACTACAAGGGCGTGGATTTGGTATACGGCTATTCTGTCGACTACCTTGCCTACATCGGCATAAAGAAAAAGGGCTCTCAGAGAGGATGTACCATGATTAGCATTGAAAAGGACGGCAGCTATTCCGTTGACAAGTACAACCTCTATTCCGGCAGATATGACCTTCCCGACGGCTTTGCAGACAGTATCAAGATGCAGTTTGAGGGCATTCTCTATCAGTATTTCGAGGACGAAGAGGTCACAACAGCAATTGGATAAGCCAATGTAAGACAACTCGAAACACAACATCAGGAGGACAATATGAAACGATTTATCTCAATATTCTCAACGCTCTGTATTCTCTTATCCTGCATTGTGATATGCGTATCCGCCGAAGAGCCAACTCTTACGGCAAGCTCCGTGACAAAGGTTCTTGCTGGCGAAGATTTCACAGTAACGCTGGCTATTAAGAATAACCCGGGCGTAAACATCATCAAGGCAATGATTACCGCTCCGGACAAATTAACAATCAAGAACATCGAGGCTTTGGGTGGATTTACTGCCCAATCCGCAAAGGAAGGACTCATTTTCCTGACGAATGCCTCCGACATAACCAACGATATCGATATTGCTGAAATCACATTCAGCGTGCCGTCGGATATGCCCGGCGGTGACTACGGAATTGACTTCACCGTCACAGACTGCACAAGCACAACTTCCATGATTACCGTCGGCGGATGCGGAATTTCAGTTCAAATCGTGGAGGACTACACCGACCTCCCAACTACCAACGTTACAGCCGAAACCACAACCAGAATGTCGATAGAACCCCAGCTTATCGCAAGTGGCGAATATTGTGTCAGCAAAGGAGAGGATTTCACCATAACTCTCGGACTGAAATACAGCTCCGGCATCAATATTATCAAAGCCAACATCATCACTCCCGATGGAATTACCATCAAAAATATGGAAGCAATTGACGGCAATTTTGACCTTCAACAGTCTGCCGCCGGGACGATTTTCCTCACAAGCGCCACCGACAAATACGGCGATATAAGTATCGCAAACATCACATTCTCCTCATCTGCCGATATAAAGAGTGGTGTGTACGAAATCCAATTCCAGGTCACCGACTGCACAAGCACCACCTCAATGGAAATCCTGAACGGCTGTACCGCCACCATTGAAGTTATAGATGATGCCACATCAATGGAATTCACAACTGCCACGACGCCCACCTATTCTCTGGGCGATGTAAACGGTGACGGCAGAATCAGAGCCAACGACGCCCGACTTTGCCTGCGTATTGCGGCGGACATTGACATAGTTTCCGATGAGGTGTTCAATGTCGCCGACATAAACAGTGACGGCATGGTTAGGGCAAACGATGCCCGTATAATCCTGCGAATTTCCGCAGAGCTTGACAGCATCGACAACTACACCGGCATACAACCCGCCGAAACCACAACCGTTCAGTCAACAAAGGCACAAACCACCACTGGCGAAGAGTACCGACTTGTGAGAATTGAGAGGCATTTCGATATAACATTTTACTCAGATGTGATGCTGAATCCAAGTGTTCAGCCCACTCTTGTGGATGTTCTGCGAAATATTTACCTATTCGACTCTCAAGGCCGTCTTTCCATCAAAATTGAAGAAGCCACAGGCGGAGTAACTATGTCGAAATACACCTACGATGATGAGGGCAATGTCTACGTTGCAAGTTCCGACCTGTATTCCGATAAAGAAGCAGAGCCAACTCTTACAGACGGCGTACCCACCTACGATATGTTTATGAATGACCTCTTCGGCGGTATTGAAGGCGATGACATTCAATATGATTCAGAAAATCGCCCGACCTATGCCTGCTCCTACGACGAGGACAGCGGATATAAGAATTACGAATATTTCCTTAAATATATTGTGTATTCCCTGGAACCTTCCTTTGATGAAATTAAGGTTTTGCTGAACTAAAAAAAGACGCCCCGAGAATTTTCGGGGTGCCTTTCTTTTTTGATATTGTCTTACGGATTATTTTTCGTCCTCTTCCTTCTGGAGCTTCATGAAGTCCACCTTTTCAAGAGGAGTATGAGGCAAATCGTCACGGAATTCAACAACTCTGGGCACGGAGAATTTATCCAGACTCTCCTCGCAGAGCTTGATAATCTGCTCTCTGTATTCGTCCTCGTTGCCCTTTTGTTTAAGGCTGACGATAAGCTTGACAAGAGGCTTGCCCTCGGGTGACTTGCCCTTGATTGCGCAGGACTCCATAACGAATGGGAGCTTGTCCATAAGATTTTCGATGTCGATGGGATAGACATTATAGCCGGAGATGATGATGAGTCTCTTCTTTCTGCCAGCAAACCAAATGAAGCCTTCCTCATCGATGTAGCCCAGGTCACCGGAGCGTACCCATGGAGTACCTTCCTCATCGAAATACAGACCTGCATGCTCCTCTGTGGGATCGTCCGTAAGATAGCCGTCCATTACAGTTGGACCAGCGATGCAAATTTCGCCAACCTCACCCTGAGGTACCGGCTTGCAATCGTCATCCCACATCTCAATGCGAATGCCTTCCAAGGGTCTGCCGATGGAACCGTCCTTGTTGACCCAGTTGGTGTTCACGCAACATACGGCGCATACCTCGGTGAGTCCGTAGCCCTGACGAAGGCGAGCGGATGTACCATTGCGGTCAAGCATCTCGTTGAACTGATCCATAAACGCGGGGCTGCAATCATCGCCGCCAACAAACATCATTCTGGTGTTGGAAAGATGCGGTCCGTCGAATCCCTCGGCATTGTACAGCTTTTTGAACATATTGGGAATGCCCATAATTCCGGCAATTCTGTTGGTCTTGTACATCTTAACCACAATCTTGGAGTCGTAACGCATAAGCGGAATTACGCAGGCAGCGTTGCAGAGAGCCATATGTGTGGCTGTAACAAGTCCGAAGGCGTGGAAGAACGGCAGAATGATAATCTCAGCCTCTTCACCAGGAACCTTGATTTCGTCAATATGACCCAGCATAGTGATTTCGGAGTTCATGGCATGACCTGTCATCTTAATTGTCTTGCTCTTGCCAGTTGTTCCGCCACCGTTCAAGTATGCGGCAATGTCCGAACCATTGCGTTCAAGTACAACAGGAGTTTCGCCTCTGTAATCATTCAGAATTGAACAATATGTTGAGCATCTGTCTATTTTGGGAAGAATTGCCTCCAACAAAATCTCGCCTGTGCGAGCAGCTGCCTTTTTGAGAGGATTGGCATAGTCCGAGCAACGGCAAAGCACAACAAACTGACCGAGACCGTTAAGCATCTCGATGTGATCCTTGACAAGGATGTCCAGCATCATGACCATCTTGGATTTTGACTTGCGGATGTACTCCTCAATCTGATCCGTAGGCAGCAGCGGATGGATGAAGTTGGAGATTATGCCGAGACGGTTTGCGGCATAGAATGCCACGATGCTCTCCACATTGGTGGGACAAACGATGCTGATTACATCGCCTCTTTTGAGATGAAGCTGTCTCTGAAGAAAAACGGTGAATGCGTCGATGTCGGCAAAAAACTCGCTCCTCTTGAGATCCTGCCCCATATGATGCATTGCACGAAAATCGCCGTATTCTGGTTCGTACTGTACCGTCGCCGCCCTCATAAATTCGTAGCAGTTGTAGTCCTCAGGCTGGATCATTTTCATAGTTGTTACCTCAGTTATTATGTTTTATGTTTTTTGAACAATTTTCAAAATTATGTTGTCATTATACCATAAAACAATAATGTTGTCAAGGGAAATTTGACAACATTGTGTTAATTTTTTTAATTTTCTTTGTGAATCGTCAAGAAAATGTGTCACAGAAAGTCATTCGGGCAATAGAAAAGCACTTCCTATTACCCGGTGACCTAACTTAATCCTGAGGTCCGCCAAGCTGTTCGGGAATATCCAGATGATCTCCCTTGCCGTCCTCGTACCATTTTTTGAGGATTTCGTAATTCTCCGCCGGAATTTCGGGATTGCCCTTTGAGTAGCTGGGAATTACCTCGTAAGCCGGATTCTTTGGGTCTGTGCAACGGGTGTCGTTTCTCCACTTTTCTCTCTCTGCCTTGTCACGGAGATTGGGAATGTCCATGGGAATTCCACCGTTGAGGCTTGACAGATGTGCAAAATAACCAGGCAGGAACATATCCAATGCCTCGTAGACATCCACGATATTGGCGTTGAGATTGCCTCTGAGCCTCTGCACCATATTGTACATTACATAGAAGTCGCTTCCGCCGTGGCCGGTATGCTCTGCAAACTCGGACATATCGTCATCGGTGTTCTCAACACGCTGGTTTCCAAGATGATTTCCGCCATCGAACTCGTCAAGATTTGCATAAAGAGTCTTAACTCCACCGGCATCGGGAGCATCCTCACGGGCGGATTCCAGTCTACCCTTTGAACCGTAGATACTGTACCAAATGCTGTTTCTGGAGGGACCTACGCCGTGAATACTCTTGAGAATTGCGCCACTTTCAAGGGTAATCATCTCAACCGCCATAGGGCCTGCCTTTGCGCCCATTCTCCACATTCTGTTATTGAACGGCAGCTCAAAGCCTGTGACCTTCACCGGACGCTGACCAGTAATATGAACAAGCGGGCCGATGGAATGTGTGCAATAATAGAATGCGCTCATGGTGTTTCTCCAGTGAAGCGGATCACCACCGGCGGTAAGTCCTGGCCATGGAGCCTCGCAGTTGTGGACATACTCGCCTTCACCATACTCGAAGGCGCCCAGTTTGCCCTGTCTGTACATCTCACGCATTCTCTTGGGAGCCGGCATATAGCAGTAGTTTTCCGCATAGGCGTACACAAGTCCGGTCTCCTCAACGGTTTCGATGAGATCCACAGCCTCCTTGAGATTCTGAACGGGAAGAACCTCGGACAGAACATTCTTACCTGCTTTCAGGCAACGGATTGCATAGGGAGCATGCTCGTTGGCGTAGTTTGCCAGCACAACACAGTCCATATCCTCCTTGATGAATTCGTCGAAGTCGTTGTAGAAATGCACATCGGCGAACTCGGGCTGTTCTCTGTGACGCTTGAGGCTCTCCTCACGACCATCACAGATTGCCACCAGCTTGGCGTTGTCGTTCCACTTACAGTAGTTAATCATAGTGGTGCCTCTGCCAGCGCCGAAAACGCCGAACTTAATCACCTTCTGCTGAGCCTTCTTGACGATTTTCTTATAGAACGAGCCGTCCTCGTAGTACATATCCACGCTGTCAATATCGTAGGTTTCCAGAACCTTGCCCCAGCGTTCCTCCATACCGATTGCGTATTCAACCGGCTTGAAGCCAGCATTAAGATAGCTCTTTACGGCGGCGATACGATGCTCATCGGTAGTGAGAGCCGCAAAACGCATACCATTGCCCTCGAAATGCTTGAGTGCAATCATATTGAGGTACTTACCCAGACCTTTGCCACGGAAGTCGGTACGAATTGCCACCATGTGTACGTCACCGAAGTTGTCCTTGGAGTCGAGATAAGCCGTAACCGTGCCTATATGCTCGCCCTGGTAGTCCAGGAAGAAAATGTCCTCATAGGGTTTGACATCCTTACGACCGATAACATCCTCCATAAAACGGCGAGGACCTGTCTTGTATGCCTCTAGACCGTTGTCACAGATGCGTGACCAAGCGTCGATATCCTCAATGCCCTTGAAGTTGGAGAAGGAATATCCCTCGGGGAGCTCGTATTCCTGAATCGGAGTACCCGGGAACCAATACATTTTTAACTGTGCCATATTTCACCTCAGGCTATGCCCATAATTTTCTTCATATCGTCGCCGATTTTTTCAGAGAGAGCCTCGGCGTCGGCTCTGTTGTCACAATGTGCCGTGATATAGACCTTGATTTTCGGCTCGGTACCGCTGGGACGGACAATGACCTTGTTGCCGTTTTCCATGGAGAATGACAATACATTGGATGTGGGAAGTCCCGTTTCTGACATCTCGCCGGTGAGAACATCCACCACCTTATGAGTCTGGTAATCCGCCGTTTTGATGACCTTCATTCCGCCAATTTCAGCCGGTGCGTTTGTACGCATATCGTCCATCATTTTCAGCATCTTCGCCATACCGTCTGCGCCCTCAAATCCGAAGTTCAACAGACTATTCAGATACATACCGAACTCGCTGTAAAGCTCCTGCATCCTTGCCCAAAGGGTCTTGCCGGACTTTTTGTAGTAAGCTGCCATTTCGGCAACCTGCATTGCGGAAACTACGCTGTCCTTGTCACGGACATGTGTACCCACCAGGTAGCCGTAGGACTCCTCAAGTCCAAGAACATATCTGTCGGACTCGCCATTTTCCTCAAGCCCGGTGATAAGCTCGCCGATATACTTGAATCCAGTAAGCAGATCTGCAATTTCGCCACCGTATTTTTTTGTTATCGCCGTGATAAGCTCGGTGGTGACTATAGTTTTCACCACAACGGGATTTTTCGGCAGAGTGCCCTTTGCCTTGCGAACGGAAAGGAGATAATCCGCCAAAAGGCAGCCCACCTCGTTGCCGGTCATAAGCTTGTATTCGCCCTCATCCTTGACGGCAATACCGATTCTGTCCGCATCTGGGTCAGTTGCGATGAACAAATCCGCATCGTAGCCCTCGTTCTTTATGAGTTCAAGGCCTTCCTCGAACACCTGACGAATTTCTGGATTCGGGAACGGACAGGTGGGAAATGTTCCGTCGGGCTTTTCCTGGGCAGGAACTACCTTCACATTTTTGAAGCCAGCTCTTTTGAGAATATGACGAACAGGCTTGTTGCCAGTGCCATTCAAGGGCGTATAGAGGATTTTCAGCTTGTCCTTCGCCTCGGCGTCATCGAATATACTGGTTTTGAGGATTTCATTATAAAATTCAAACTCCGCCCAGTCCTCGATGAAGTCCACCATATCCTCCGCAAGAGCATCCTCGAAGTCCATCATTTTGACTCCGTCAAATATGTCGGTCTTTCGGATGTAGGAAAGCGTCTCTGCGGCTGCCTCGTCCGTCATCTGATAGCCCCGCTTGTCATAGCACTTGTAGCCATTATATTTTGAGGGATTGTGACTGGCAGTGATTACAATGCCCGAGTCGCAGTGAAGCCGACGAACAGCCCAAGACACCATAGGCGTGGGACGAAGCTCTGTATACATATAGACCTTGATACCGTTTGCCGCAAGCACTCCGGCAGCGGCCTCGGCAAAAACATCGGACTTAATGCGACTGTCGTAGCCAATTGCAACCGAAGGCTCCTCAAAACTTGCATTGAGATAATCCGCAAGACCCTGTGTCGCCTGAGCTACGGTGTAAATGTTCATCCTGTTTGTGCCAGCGCCGATTACACCACGAAGTCCGCCGGTGCCAAATTCAAGAGAACGCCAGAATCTGTCCTTGATTTCCGCATCATTTCCGGCAATGCTTTCAAGCTCCGCCGTCAAATCCGCATCCTTAACTGCCTTTTTGAGCCAAAGCTCGTATTCTTCATTGTATGACAAATATACCACCCCTTTATAATCTTATTTCATTATACACCGAAAATTTCGATTTGTAAATAGTAAATTAAATTTTTCCAAAATCTTTACTTAGCCACAAAAAAAGCTTTACTTTTCTGTTTTTTGTGGTATAATAATTAAAGGTGATACATATGATAAACTATTCTGGACTTTTAAATAAGCTTGCTGAAGCTAATATAACCAAAACGGCACTTGGAAAGGAACTGGGGATTTCCTCACGCACTATTGCGAAAATCGGCCGAAACGAAAAAATAAATTCCCACGTAATCCAAAAAATTGCGGATTATTTCCATTGCTCGACGGATGATATATGCCATGAAATGTCAAACAACATCCTCTTACAAGCCCTACGTGAAGAAAAAAATCACCATATCATCGGCGGAATTTATCACGAGTTACAAATTCGAATGACCTACAACTCAAATCACATTGAGGGCAGCCGACTGGATGAATCCCTAACCAGAATGATTTTTGAAACCCGAAGCTTTTGCTCCCAGGAGGGCATTCCGATTGACGACATAACCGAAACTGTCAATCATTTCAGGGCGATTGACTATGTAATTGATATTGCCGAAGAGGAGTTGACGCAAGACATCATCAAGGAATTACACAAAATTCTGAAGCAAGGCACCTACGACAGCGAGCTTAATTGGTTCGCCGTAGGTGATTACAAAAGGCGTCCGAATGTTGTGGGTGGCAGAGAAACATCAAAACCAAAAAATGTAACAAGGGATATGGAGAAGCTCTTGGCTGAATACAACGGACTTGACCAGGTGAAAATCCAGGATATCATCGATTTTCATTACCACTTCGAGCGAATACATCCCTTTCAGGACGGCAACGGCAGAGTCGGGCGACTGATTGCATTAAAGGAATGTCTGAAATTTGGGATTGTACCTTTTATAATCGAGGACTCAAAAAAATGGTTTTACTATCGGGGCTTAACCGAATTTGACCGTGAGCCCGGCTACCTGACAGACACCTGCCTTGACGGACAGGATACATTCAAAAGACTGTTAAAAATGTTCGAAATCGATTTAGATTAAAAAGGATCGTCATTACGACGACCCATTTTTTATTATCAGACCAATTCAAGAATGCACATTTCTGCTGCGTCTCCTCTGCGGGGACCGGTCTTGATTATACGGCAATAACCGCCCTTTACATCAGCATACTTGGGAGAAATCTCGTTGAAAAGCTTGGTTACGACATCTTCCTTTGTGATGAAAGCGAGAGCCTGTCTCTTGTGAGCGAGGTCATTAGTCTTACCGAGAGTGATCATCTTTTCGGCAAGAGCCTTGACTTCCTTGGCTCTGGTTACGGTAGTTTCGATTTTACCGTTTTCCAACAGATATGTGACCTGGCCTCTGAGCATAGCCATACGATGATCGGTAGGTCTGCCCAGCTTTCTGGTTCCTGGCATGTTAAATCAACTCCTTACAAAAGGGTAATATCGGTTCTTATTCGTCTTCCTTGCGGAGAGAAAGGCCGAGGGATGCGAGCTTGTCAATAACCTCTTCAAGGGACTTGCGACCCAGGTTACGTACTCTCATCATTTCCTCTTCGGACTTGCTGATAAGATCGCCGACATTATGGATATTCGCTCTCTTCAAGCAGTTGAAGGAACGGACTGAAAGGTCAAGCTCCTCAACGGTTATCTCGAGCTTCTTTTCTTCACCGTCGTCTGTCTTTTCGACCATTGTTTCGGTGTTGCCTCGGTCGGAAAGATTCTGGAAGGTGGCGAGATGATCGATGAGAATCTTGGCTGCAACGGAAACTGCCTCCTCAGCGCTCAGAGTACCGTTTGTCTCGACATCGATTTGAAGCTCATCGTAGTCGGTGATGTTACCCACACGAGTGGGAACAACGGTATAATTAACCTTGAGCACGGGAGTGTAGATCGAGTCGATTGCGATCTCGTCGACCGGTACATTCATTTCCAGCTTGTTACGGTCTGCCGACGTATAACCTCTGCCGTTGTTGCAGGTGAGTTCCATCTCCAACTTTGTGCCCTTGCCGAGAGTGGCAATTACATGAGCTGGATTAAGAATTTCCACTGAACTGTCGCAGGATATGTCGCCCGCTGTTACGATTCTGGGCTCGTCGTCTTCATTGCTCACGCTAATGTAAAGACGCTGAGGCTCTTCCGTAAACATTTTAAGTATAACGCCCTTGAGATTAAGCACGATTTCGGTTACATCCTCACGGACACCGGCAATTGTGGTAAACTCATGTGTGATGAGCTCGCCGTTGCCGATTATCTTAGCGGAAGTAATCGCATAACCTGGCAAGGAGGAAAGGAGTACTCTGCGCAGGCTGTTGCCCACGGTGATTCCGTATCCTCTCTCAAGAGGCTTAAGCACAAATTTCGCTGCATCGCAGGATTCATTGTGACTTGTGGGGATTATTTCTGTGCATTCAATTGTAGGTTTCTGAAAACCATTCATTGTATAAAACCCTCCAATACTGCGTCGGTTCCCCTGTTAAAGTAATTTTTAAGCAACATTAATATGCTGATTATTTTGAATAATACTCAACGATAAGATGCTCTTCAACAGGAACAGCGATCTGGTCTCTTTCAGGTAATGCGATGATCTTACCCTCGGCATTTTCCTTATTGAGCTCAAGCCATGCGGGAATGCTGCGACCTGCCTCAAGGATAGCCTTGAACTTCTCACTCTCAAGGCTTGCCTTCTTAACAGCGACAACATCGCCTGCCTTGCAGAGGTATGAGGGAATGTCAACCTTCTTGCCGTTTACGGTGAAGTGACCATGTGTTACGAGCTGACGGGCTTCCGCTCTGGATGTAGCGAAACCGAGAGTATAAACTATATTGTCGAGTCTGGACTCGCAGATTCTGAGCAGGTTATCACCGGTAACGCCGGTCTTCTTCTCAGCCATTACGAAGTACTTCTCGAACTGCTTTTCGCTAATTCCGTAGAAACGTCTTGCCTGCTGTTTTGCACGAAGCTGAAGACCGTAACCGGAAAGCTTTACGCGGTTTGTCGGGCCGTGCTGACCCGGAACATATGCGCGGCGCTCCAAAGCGCACTTGTTTGTATAGCATCTGTCGCCCTTAAGGAAGAGCTTTTTGCCTTCACGACGGCACATCTTGCATACTGCGCCGGTATATCTTGCCATGTGTAATACACCTCCGAATGTGTGTTACGTCTAACTCAGACGCGTCTTCTCTTGGGCGGACGGCAGCCGTTGTGAGGAATAGGAGTAACATCCTTGATACCTGTAACGGTGAGACCTGCGGCCTGGAGAGCTCTGATAGCGTTCTCACGACCCTGTCCGGGACCCTTAACGAATACATCTACGGACTTCATGCCCTGGTCGACAGCAATCTTAGCGGCTGTCTCTGCAGCAGTCTGCGCAGCAAAGGGAGTGGACTTTCTGGAACCACGGAATCCCATTTCGCCTGCGGATGCCCATGAAACGGCATTGCCCTGGGTGTCTGTGATAGTAACGATTGTGTTATTGAAGGTGGCCTGAATATGAGCTGCGCCCTTGTCAATGTTCTTGCTTACACGACGCTTGCGAGTATTGGCATTCTTCTTAACTGCCTTGGTAGCCATAATTCTTCCTCCTCCTTATTTCTTCTTACCGGCGATAGCTATTCTCTTGCCGCCCTTTACTGTACGAGCATTGGTCTTAGAACGCTGACCTCTGCAGGGAAGCTTCTTGCGATGACGAACACCGCGATAGCAGCCGATTTCAACGAGTGTCTTGATAGCAAAAGCTGTCTCTCTCTTGAGATCACCCTCAACAGTAAGGTTGTTGTTGATGTATTCATTGAGCTTGGAGACATCTTCTTCGGTAAGATCCTTAACTCTTGTGTCGGGATTTATACCGGTAGCCTTGATTATGTCATCTGCGGTTTTGCGACCGATACCGTAGATATAAGTAAGAGCGATTTCTACTCTCTTATCTCTCGGAAGGTCAATACCGGAAATACGTGCCATTTGTCAAATGCACCTCCATTGAATTGCAGGGAATTAGCCCTGACGCTGTTTGTGCTTCGGGTTCTCACAGATAACCATGACTTTACCCTTACGCTTGATGATCTTGCACTTGGGGCAGATCTTTTTGACAGAAGGTCTGACTTTCATTGGTTTACCTCCTAAGTGTTATGTGGGAGAATTATTTAGATCTCCATGTTATGCGTCCGCGAGTAAGATCATAGGGAGATACCTCAACCTTGACCTTATCGCCGGGGAGAATGCGGATGTAGTTCATACGAAGTTTGCCGCTGATAGTGGCAAGAATGACCACACCGTTCTCGAGCTCTACTTTGAAATTGGCATTGGGAAGAGAATCAACAACCTTGCCCTCAACCTCGATCATATCCTGTTTAGACATAAATCGTTTGCGATACAAGCACGCGAAGTCGCCTTCGCACGGAACGGTACCGCTCTCCTTTCATTCATTTTCCTTGCCGGAAATTCCGGCTGCAATTTGCGAGAGTTGTTTTTTCAGGGCATTATTGCCTCTGAAAGCCGATTGATCCACACAGTGACGAGTGGGAATCAGGTGGCGTGGGTTCTTGCGTTTCGGATTGCAAAGAGGTCTTTCGTGACCATCGCAGACGTATACATAATTTTCATCCGTCTTTACAACAGCCAACAGCAAATCCTTATCTCGTCCGGAGCCCGAAACAACCACATCGCCGACATTAAACTTATAATCAGTCATCGCAAACAGTGAGAATTTCGCACTCGCCGTCCGGTGTGATAAGTACCGAATGCTCGAAGTGAGCCGCAAGCTTGCCGTCCAATGTGACCACCGTCCAGTTGTTGTCCAGAACTTTTATTGCCCTGTTTCCTTCGGTAATCATTGGCTCGATGGCAAGAGTCATACCGGGTCTGAGTCTAAGACCTCTTCCCGGAGTACCGTAATTCGGAACCATCGGATCCTCGTGAAGTCTTTTTCCGACTCCGTGGCCCGTATATTCACGGATTACGCCGTAGCCTCTGTCCTCGCAGTACTTCTGAATGTGATAACCAATATCGCCCATTCTGTTGCCTTTCACCGCATATTTGAGTCCCTCATAAAGTGACTCTCTTGTGGTGTCTATCAGCCGCTGCGCCTCGGGAGAAATCTCGCCGACCGCAAAAGTGGCAGCATTATCGCCGTGGAATCCGCCAATCATAGCGCCCATGTCGATACAGACGATGTCGCCCTCTTTAAGGATTTTGTCCTTCGAGGGAATGCCGTGTATGAGCTCATCATTCACGGAGATACAGGCTGATCCGGGAAATCCCTGGTAGTTGAGAAAATTGGGTACAGCACCGTGACTTTCGCAATATTCTCTGGCGACCTTGTCAATGTCTGCGGTGGAAACGCCGGGCTTGACCGCCTCGCCTGCTGCTCTGAGAGCGCCTGCGGAGATACGACACGCCTTGCGTATTCCTTCAATTTCCTTTGCCGATTTAAGCACAACCATCAGCCTTACTCCTCCGTATCCCCGGGAATGGGAACAATCCCGGGTACGATGATTATTCCTCTACCGCCTTGAAGGTCAGAGCCGTTGTATCCTCAACCTCTTCCTGACCGATAACGGTGACGAGTTTGCCCTTGCTCTTGTAGAAATCCTTGAGAGGCTCAGTCTGTTCATGATAAACACGAAGTCTCTCGATTACGGTTTCGGGAGCATCATCCTTACGGATGGAAAGCTCAGAACCGCAAGCATCACAGATGCCTTCTACAGCGGGCTTTTTATATTCTGTATGATAGGATGCGCCGCACTTCTTGCAAACGCGTCTGCCGGACATACGAGTTACGATTTTCTCATCGGGAACGTCGATGTCCACAACCCTATCAATGTTAATTCCCATAGCGTCGAGAGCCTCAGCCTGGGGAATTGTTCTGGGGAAACCGTCAAGGATAAAACCGTTTGCACAGTCGGACTCAGCGAGTCTGTCCTTGATAATTCCAATAACTACATCATCGGGTACAAGCTTGCCTTCGTCCATATAGGACTTAGCCTTGAGACCCATTTCGGTGCCGGTAGCAAGTGCCTCACGGATGATATTACCCGTTGAGATTGCCGGGATGTTCTTCTTGGCGGAGACCTTCTCTGCCTGAGTGCCCTTACCTGCGCCGGGAGCGCCTAAAAAGATTATGTTCATATATCCACCTTAGTCAAGGAAGCCCTTGTAGTGACGCATCATCATCTGAGATTCGAGCTGACGAACAGTTTCGAGAGCAACGCCGACAAGAATGATTACGGAAGTACCACCAAGGGAGATACCCGCAACAGAGTAGCCTGTGGCTGTGCAAATCTGTGAGAAGATAATGGGGAAGAGTGCGACAACACTGATAAGCAGAGCGCCCAGAAGTGTTATCTTGTTCATAATCTTGGCAATATAATCGGAGGTGGGCTTGCCGGGACGAATACCGGGAATTGCGCCGGAATTCTTGCGGAGGTTGTTTGCCATTTCGATGGGATTATACTGAATTGCGCTGTAGAAATAGGCAAAGAATATAATGAGAACGAAATAGATTATACCATAAACCCAGTGATCCGAGTTGAAGAACTTGAAGAAGTGGTCGTACCAGCCGTCGCCTTCGGATGCGTTAACAAACATATTGATTGTTGGCGGCAGGGAAAGGATTGAGGAAGCGAAGATGATGGGAAGAACGCCAGACATATTAACCTTAAGAGGAATGTTGGAGTTCTGACCGCCGTACATCTTGCGTCCGACGACTCTCTTTGCGTACTGAACAGGAATGCGATGCTCTGCGTTGTCCATCCAAACAATGTAGCCGATCATTACGAAAACGACAACAATGAAAATCGGAACGATTGCAAAGTATGCGCCACCCTGTGTGAAGTACTGCCAAAGGGTTGTGACCATTGTGGGAATTCTGGAAACGATACCTGCGAAAAGAATCATTGAGATACCGTTGCCGATGCCCTTTTCGTTAATTCTTTCACCGAGCCAAACGATGAGAGAGGCGCCGGCGGTGAGAATTGTAACAACAACAATGCCCTGAAGTACAAGGGAGAAGCCGGTGTACTGGTTGCCCTCAGCATCGGTGGAGATATAGCCCTTGCTCTTGAGGTATACAAAGTATGCCACAGACTGCATAACGGCAAGACCTACCGATGTATAACGGGTGATAGCAGTCAGCTTCTTCTGACCTTCCTCGCCTTCCTTCGAGAGTTTCTCGAGGGCGGGAATGGCAACAGCAAGGAGCTGAATGATAATGGAAGCATTGATGTAGGGTGTGATAGACATTGCGAAGATGGTACCGTAGTTGAACGCCTCACCTGTCATCATGACGAGGTAGTTCATAAATGTGGCACCACCTGAGGCGGTGGAGTCTACGAGAGCGTCCGTGATGTTAAGGAACGGCACGGGAATCGCAGAACCCAGTCTGAAGATGAAGAGAATCAAAGCGGTGAAGAGTATCTTCTTCCTGATATCGGGAATTCTCCACGCATTGACGATTGTTTTGAACATACTGTGTCACACGCTCCTTCCGTTAGTGTAGCTTTCGTGATTTACGAAAGACTGTGAGTTAATCAAAGTACTTCTGCGACGCCGCCTGCAGCTTCGATTTTCTCCTTAGCGGAAGCGGAAAAAGCGTTAACCTTAACTGTGAGCTTCTTGGTGCACTCGCCGAAGCCGAGAACCTTGATGCCGTCCAGTTCTTTCTTAACGAGACCCTTTGATGTGAGAGCAGCTGCATCTACAACATCACCGTCATTGAAGGACTCGCAGATGTCGCCGATGTTGACGATTGCGATTTCCTTTGCGAAGATATTGTTGAAGCCTCTCTTGGGAAGGCGTCTCTGAAGAGGCATCTGACCGCCTTCGAATCCGATATGCGGACCTCTGCCGGCTCTTGCCTTCTGACCCTTGTGACCTTTACCGGCGGTTTTACCCTGACCGGATGCGGGACCTCTGCCTACACGCTTAACGTCCTTTACGGAACCGGGAGCGGGTGATAATTCATGGAGTTTCATTCTTTATAACCCATCCTTTCTTAGTCCTCTACCTTGAGAAGATGAGAAATCTTTCTAATCTTACCCTGAGTAGCGGCGTTGTCGGGCTGAATGCTCGAATCGCCGATTTTGTGGAGGCCGAGGGCTGTAGCTGTGGCAATCTGGTCCTTCTTAGAGCATATAAGGCTCTTGACGAGTGTTACCTTGATAGTCTTGTCTGCCATAATTACACTCCTTAACCTAAGATTTCCTTAACGGACTTGCCTCTGATAGCAGAGACCTCATCAGCTGTGCGAAGCTGAGCGAGACCGTTGAGAGTAGCTCTTACAACGTTGCAGGGATTGTTGGAACGGAGAGCCTTTGTACGGATGTCCTTAACGCCAACGACCTCGAGAACATCACGAACAGCGCCACCAGCGATAACGCCAGTACCTTCTGCGGCGGGCTTCATAAGAACCTCACCTGCGCCGAACTTACCGATAACCTCGTGGGGAATTGTTGTGCCCTTGAGGGATACGTGAATCATATTCTTCTTCGCATCGTCGATACCCTTGCGGATTGCATCCGGAACTTCGCCGGACTTACCGAGACCGAAACCGATTGTGCCTTCGCCGTCACCAACGACTACGAGAGCTGCGAACTTGGAAATGCGTCCGCCCTTTACGGTCTTGGATACACGACCGATGTGAACAACACGTTCGAGAAGCTCGGGTTCATTTGTCTTGTTTTCAAACTTAGCCAAAATAAGTGTCCTCCTTCTCAGAACTTGAGGCCGCCTTCACGGGCGCCTTCTGCAAGAGCCTGAACTCTGCCTGTATAAACGTTGCCGCCACGATCGAAAACTACATTCTCGATACCCTTGGCCTTGGCTCTCTCAGCGATAGCCATACCAATCTTCTTGGCAGCTTCTTTGTTACCACCGTATTCGGTGAAATCCTTTTCGACTGTGGAAGCGGAGCAAAGTGTCACACCGTTAACGTCATCTATAAGCTGAGCATAGATATGCTGAAGCGAACGGAAAACGGAAAGGCGCGGACGCTCGGGAGTACCTGCGATTTTAGCGCGTACTCTGACATGACGCTTCTGTCTTGCCTTCTTACTGTCAGGTCTTTTTACCATCTTTCATTCACTCCTTTATTTACCGCCCTTGCCGGCCTTGCCTTCCTTACGGCGGATAGTTTCTGTTGCATACTTGATGCCCTTGCCCTTATAGGGTTCCGGAGGACGGATTCCTCTGACCTCTGCTGCGAACTGACCTACGGCCTGCTTGTCGCAACCAGAGATGACCAGCTTATTGGGAGCTGGTACGTCGAGAGTGAGTCCCTCTGGCGGATAAACCTCTGCGTCGTTGGAGAGACCGACCTTAAGCACGGCGCCGTTGCCCTTTTTCTCTGCACGATAACCGATACCGTTAATCTCAAGCTCTTTTGTGAAGCCTGTGGAAACGCCGATTACCATATTGTTGATGAGAGCACGAGTGAGGCCGTGAAGTGCACGGTTTTCCTTTTCGTCGTTGGGACGAGTAACAAGTACCTGACCATCCTTAACCTCGATGCCCATATTAGCATTGAAGGTGTTGGAGAGAGTACCCTTTGCGCCCTTGACTGTGATGGTGTTGCCGTCCTGATTGACTTCAACGCCTGCGGGAATTACTACCGGGAGTTTACCAATTCTTGACATTTCAGTACCTCCCTTTACCAGACGAATGCGAGAACTTCGCCGCCGACATTAGCCTTGCGAGCGTCTCTGTCCGTCATGATGCCCTTAGATGTGGAGAGAATTGCGATGCCGAGGCCTTTCATAACCTTGGGCATATTCTCTACGTCGGCATAAATACGCAGACCGGGCTTGGAAACTCTGCGTAAGCCCATAAGAACCTGGGACTTATTGGGACCGTACTTGAGGGTAATCTCGATGTTGCCCTGCTTACCGTCGTCAATAACCTTGAAGCTCTTTACAAAACCCTCGTCAACGAGAATCTGAGCGATTGCCTTCTTCATGTTGGAAGCGGGTATACAAACGGTTTCATGCTTTGCGGAATTCGCATTGCGGATTCTGGTGAGCATATCGCCGATAGGATCTGAAATCTGCATGTTTATCCTCCTTTACCAGCTTGCTTTCTTTACTCCAGGAATCTGGCCAGCGTGAGCCAATTCTCTGAAGCAAATACGACATACTCCGTACTTGCGAAGGTAAGCATGAGGTCTGCCGCAGATCTTGCATCTGTTATACTGTCTTGTTGAATATTTAGCGGGACGGGCCTGCTTAACCTTCATAGACGTTTTAGCCATAACTTAACCCTCCTCTTACTTCGCAAACGGAGCACCCATGAGCTTGAGAAGTTCACGAGCTTCCTCGTCTGTGTTAGCCGTAGTAACGAAGCAAATGTCCATACCACGAACCTTGTCTATCTTTTCGTAATCAATCTCAGGGAAAATGAGCTGTTCCTTAACGCCGACTGAGTAGTTGCCTCTGCCATCGAAGGAATTGGGATTGATACCTCTGAAGTCACGAACTCTGGGCAGTGCGAGGTTGAAGAATCTGTCAACGAACTCGTACATTCTATCGCCTCTAAGAGTGACCTTTACGCCGTTGGGCATACCTTCACGAAGCTTGAAGTTAGCAACTGACTTTTTAGCGTTGCAAACGATGGGCTTCTGACCGGTAATCTGAGCTATATCAGAGCAAACAGCCTCGATAGCCTTGGGGTTGTCCTTGGCCTCGCCGCAGCCGACATTGATAACGATCTTGTCGAGCTTCGGAATCTGCATAACGCTCTTATAGCCGAACTTTGACATGAGAGCGGGAGCCACGTCGCTCTTGTAGTAATCTTTGAGTCTTGCCATGTTACCGCTCCTCCTTATTCAAACTTAGCGCCGCACTTCTTGCAGACACGCATTTTGCCGTTCTTGTCGTCAATGACATGACCGACTCTTGTTGCCTTGCCGCACTTGGGGCAAACCAACTGAACCTTTGAAGCGTACATAGCGGATTCAGCCTTGATGATGCCGCCCTGTTCGCCCATTTTGCGGGGTTTCACGTGCTTGGATACGATGTTGCAGCCGTCAACGATGACCTTGCCCTCCTTGGGAGAGACCTGCATAACCTTACCCTGCTTGCCGCGATCCTTACCGTTTATGATGATGACAGTATCGCCTGTCTTTACATGTACTTTAGCCATCTCAGGTCCTCCTTAAAGCACTTCGGGAGCCAGAGAGAGGATTCTCATATAGTCCTTCTCACGAAGCTCACGAGCTACAGGCCCAAAGATACGGGTACCCTTAGGTGTCTTGTCGTCCTTGATGATAACTGCAGCGTTCTCATCAAAGCGGATGTATGTGCCGTCATCACGACGCAGACCGAATGCGGTGCGTACGATAACAGCCTTGACAACGTCGCCTTTCTTGACAACGCCGCCGGGTGTAGCCTTCTTAACGGAAGCTACAATAACGTCACCGACATTTGCAAACTTTCTGCCGGAGCCGCCGAGAACACGAATGCACATAAGTTCCTTTGCACCGGTATTGTCGGCAACCTTCAGCAAGCTCTGCTGTTGAATCATGTTCTTGTGCCTCCTTATTTAGCCTTCTCGATTATTTCAACGACACGCCATCTCTTGTCCTTGGAAAGCGGGCGGGTCTCCATGATGGAAACTCTATCGCCGATGCCGCACTCGTTGTTCTCATCGTGTGCCTTGAGCTTGATTGTTCTGTTAACGATCTTCTTGTAGAGAGGATGCTTAACCTTATCCTTGACGGCAACGACAACAGTCTTGTCCATCTTGTCCGAAACAACCACGCCTACACGGTTCTTTCTCAAATTTCTTTCCATGCTATTAACCTCCCTGCTTAAGCCTCGGCGCCGTGGAGCTCGAGATCACGTTGAACGGTCTTTATACGAGCGATATCCTTACGAACGGCACTGATACGCATTGGGTTATCGAGCTGGTTGATGGTCGCCTGGAAGCGCAGGTTGAACAGCTCTTTCTTGAGCTCGACGAGCTTAGCATCCAGCTCTTCGGGCTTCATGCTTCTGATTTCACTTGCTTTCACTGCTGCTCACCACCCTGTTCTTCTTTCTTAACAAACTTGCACTTGATGGGAAGCTTGTTAGCTGCAAGACGGAGAGCCTCACGAGCAACATCCTCATCAATGCCTGCCATCTCGAACATTACTCTGCCGGGCTTAACAACCGCGACCCAGTATTCGGGAGAACCTTTACCGGAACCCATACGAGTTTCAGCCGGCTTCTCTGTGATGGGCTTATCGGGGAATATCTTAATCCAGACCTTACCGCCACGCTTTGTGCTACGAGTCATAGCTACACGAGCTGCCTCAATCTGGTTTGATGTGATCCATGCGGGCTCAAGAGCCTGAAGACCATAATCGCCGTATGTTACGGTGTTGCCCTTGTGAGCAGCGCCCTTCATGCGGCCTCTCTGCTGTCTGCGATATTTAACGCGTTTCGGGATTAACATCAGTTGTTCTCCTTTCTGCGTCTGTCGTTGCCACGTCTGTCGCCGTTGCGTCTGTCGCGTCTCTCGGAGCGACGAGGAGCAGCGTTCAGAACCTCACCACGGTAGATCCAAACCTTAACGCCGATCTTACCATATGTGGTGTTGGCCTCTGCGAAACCGTAGTCGATGTCAGCACGGATTGTCTGAAGAGGAATTGTACCCTCGTGATAGGTCTCGCTACGAGCGATTTCAGCACCGCCAAGACGGCCGCCAGCCTGAATCTTGATACCACGAGCGCCGCATTTCATTGTTCTGCCGATGCACTGTTTGATAGCGCGACGGAAGGAAACACGTCTTTCGAGCTGACCTGCGATGTTCTCTGCTACGAGCTGAGCAACTACGTCGGGATTCTTAATCTCAATGATGTTGATGAATACCTGGTCAACGCCAAGCTTCTTCTTGCAAACATCCTTGAGCTTTTCGATTTCAGCGCCACCCTTACCGATTACAACGCCGGGCTTTGCGCAGTGAATGTTGATGGAAACTCTCTTGTTATCTCTCTCGATTTCAACCTTCGGAACACCAGCAGGTGCGAGGGTCTTGAGGAGATACTCACGCAGATTGTAGTCGGCTACGAGTGTGTCGCCGAAGCTGGACTTATCTGCATACCAGCGGGATTCCCAGTTCTTGATGACACCGATACGAAGACCGGTAGGATTAATTTTCTGACCCATTTTATTTCTCCTCCCGCTTAGTCATCTTTTTCCTCGAGGGCAAGGAAGATGTGCGAAGTCTTTTTGTTGACTCTGTATGCACGACCCTGTGCTCTCGGTCTGATTCTCTTAAGTGTAGGACCCTGGCAGACATAGCACTCTGCTACGTAAAGGCTGCTGACGTCCATATCGAAATTGTTTTCCGCATTAGCCATTGCGGATTTGAGAAGCTTCATAAGTGGCTCACAAGCTGCCTTTGGGGTGAACTTGAGAATTGCCATAGCTTCGTCAACGGGCTTGTTTCTGATGAGATCCAGAACTATCTGAACCTTACGGGGGGCTATTCTCTCGAATGTAGCCTTTGCCGTTGCTCTCATATTATTCACTCCTTTCGCTTATTTACCGGAGGTCTTGGAACCTGCGTGACCTCTGAAGGTTCTTGTGGGTGCAAATTCACCCAGCTTGTGTCCTACCATATCCTCTGTTACGTAAACGGGAACGTGCTTGCGTCCGTCATGAACAGCAAATGTATGACCGATGAACTGAGGCATGATCGTTGAGGATCTGCTCCATGTGGTCAGTACGTTCTTTTCGCCCTTTTCGTTCATAGCTTCAACTCTTGCGAGGAGCTTAGGCTGTACAAACGGGCCTTTCTTGGTACTTCTGCTCATTATTAAACTCCTTTCCCGACTTACTTATCGTTGCGACGCTTCACAATGAGCTTATTGGAAGCCTTCTTCTTGTTGCGGGTCTTGTAACCGAGTGCGGGCTTACCCCAGGGAGTTACGGGACCGGGACGACCGATAGGTGACTTACCTTCACCACCGCCGTGCGGGTGATCGTTGGGGTTCATAACTGAACCACGAACTGTGGGACGGATACCCATGTGACGGGTACGACCAGCCTTACCGATTTTAACGTTCTCGTGGTCGATGTTGCCCACTGTACCGACTGTTGCCATGCAGGCTGCGGGTACGTTGCGAAGCTCGCCGGATGGAAGTCTGAGAAGAGCGAGACCGTTCTCCTTAGCCATGAGCTGAGCTGCATTACCAGCTGCTCTTGCCATCTGTCCGCCGTGACCAGGAACAAGCTCAACATTGTGAACGAATGTACCTGTCGGGATGTTTGCCAGAGGAAGTGCATTACCGACCTTGATGTCGGCGTTCTCGCCTGCCTCGACCTTATCGCCTACGCAAAGACCTGCGGGAGCGATGATGTAAGCCTTCTCGCCATCCTCATACTGGATGAGAGCGATGTGAGCGGATCTGTTGGGATCATACTCAAGTGTGAGAACCTGAGCCTCGCCGGCCTTGGATCTCTTGAAGTCGATGATTCTGTACTTCTGTCTGTTTCCGCCACCCTTGTGACGAACTGTGATTCTGCCGTAGCTGTTGCGGCCCGCAGTCTTCTTGTTTACGTCAAGAAGGCTCTTCTCGGGTTTAACCTTTGACAGCCCGGAGAAGTCTGTTGTCGACATATTGCGTCTTGCATTGTTTGTCGGCTTGTAGACTCTGATTGCCATGTGTAAACACTCGCCTTTCTGTAGCACTTTCATAACGGGATTTAGCGGCAGGACGGTCCGGCGATGGAGCGTCCCCAATGCCATACATCATCGAGTCATTGGAAAATGCGGTATTGATTCCGATTTGCCCGAGGGCTTGTCGGTTTTTGATAGATTATTCGGCTTTATACAGCCGTTTTTGTGCATTCGGTCACATTCAAACGGACTCCCGTGTTTGTAACGAAAACACATACCCGCAAAGCGGAGACCTTACCCCGCTTGCGGAAAATTTCGTTATGCTGCCGAATTAAAGGAGACCCTCGAAGAATTCGATTGTCTTGCTATCCTCAGCAAGAGTAACGATGGCCTTCTTACGGGCGGAAGTATAACCCGTGAAGCGACCGTAATGACGCTCGTGACCGAGTCTGTTGATTGTGTTGACCTTAACGACCTTAACATCGAAAAGTTCCTCAACAGCCTTTGCGATCTCAATCTTATTAGCATCCTTGGCAACGATGAAGGTGTACTTCTTCATGCCGGAGTTCATCATGGATTCCTCTGTGATGACGGGTTTGAGGATTATGTCCTGAGCTGCTTTCATGCTACATATACCTCCTCAAGCTTTGCTACGGCATCCTTTGTAACTACGAGTGTGTCGCAGTTGAGGACATCGTATGTATTGATTGTGCCGACGGTAGCAACCTTAACGCCTGCGATATTTCTTGCGGAGCGATAGATTACGTTGTCATTGTCGGCGAGAACGATGAGAACCTTCTTTGCCGTATTGAGAGCGGCGAGAACCTTAACAACGTCCTTTGTCTTGATTGCGTCGAGCTTAAAGGTATCGAGAACCTTCATCTCATCATCGGCAACCTTGCAGGAGAGAGCGGACTTAAGAGCGAGCTGTCTCTGCTTTTTGGGAAGCTTAAAGCCATACTCTCTGGGCTTGGGACCGAGAGCGATACCGCCGTGGTACCACTGAGGAGATCTTGTGGAGCCCTGACGAGCACGACCGGAACCCTTTTGTCTCCAGGGCTTCTTGCCGCCGCCGCTGACCTCTGAACGGGTCTTTGTGGACTGTGTGCCCTGACGCTGATTTGCGAGATAGGATACAACTGCGAGATGCATAAGGGAGGTGTTGGGCTCGATAGCGAATACGGACTCATTGAGAGCGAGCTCGGAAACCTTTTCGCCTGCCATATTATATACTGCTGTGTTAGGCATGTTCTAATCCTCCTTCTTAAGCTTTTACGCTGTCAGTGATGACAACGATGCCGCCCTTTGCGCCGGGAATAGCGCCCTTAACGGCGATGAGGTTGTTTTCAACGTCAACCTTGACGACCTCGAGGTTCTGAACAGTAACCTTCTCAGCACCCAGGTGACCAGCGAGCTTCTTGCCCTTGAAAACTCTTGACGGGCTGGAGCAAGCGCCCATTGAACCAGGATGACGAGCAACAGGACCTGAACCGTGGGTCTCTTTAAGTCTGCCGAAATTCCATCTCTTGATGACGCCGGCAGTACCCTTACCCTTTGAAGTGCCCTGAACGTCGATCTTGTCGCCTGCTGCGAAAGCGTCGGCCTTGATGATTGCGCCCAGCTCGATGCCGGACATATCGTCAAAACGGAACTCCTTGAGGTATTTCTTGGGAACGATGTCGTTCTTCTTGAAGTGACCGCCATAGGGCTTGTTTACGTGCTTGGGAGCGATCTCGCCAAAGCCGTACTGAGCAGCCTCATAGCCGTCGTTCTCAACTGTCTTAAGCTGAGTTACTGTGCACGGACCAGCCTCGATGACGGTTACAGGAATTACCTTGCCGTTCTCATCGAAAATCTGGGTCATGCCGATCTTCTTACCGATAAGACCTTTTTTCATTTTTGGATTTCCTCCATATCAGATTATTGGTTGGGCTTTAAGGAAGCTCAACGTGACCTGTTAATGCAGCTTGGGTGAGTAACTACCCGTAGTGCATATTACCTAATTAAAGAGCGATCTGAATATCAACGCCTGCGGGAAGCTCAAGGCTTGTGAGAGCCTCAACTGTCTTGGGTGAAGGCTTGATAACGTCGATGAGTCTCTTGTGAGTTCTCTGCTCGAACTGCTCACGGCTGTCCTTATACTTATGAACAGCACGAAGAATTGTTACAACTTCCTTCTCAGTGGGAAGCGGAACGGGACCGCTGACCTGAGCGCCTGTACGCTTTGCAGTTTCAACAATCTTAGCTGCTGCCTGATCTACGAGGGAATGATCGTAACCCTTAAGTCTGATTCTGATTTTACCTTTTACTGCCATTTTAATAGCCTCCAAAAAAATCTGGGCACCGCCTATTGCGGTATTTGCTTTCACACTATGCCCCGTGTTTTCTACTCTCTCCGTTAAAAAAATGTCTGGAAGAGTTATCCGGACAGTGCTGAAAGCTGAACCTTGGGGTTGCTTAGACGCAAATTCACCCCTTGTCGGCACGATAGTCGGCCTGCGGTTCGGGAAATTCCCATGTCGCCCGGTTTGAAATCGGACATACTCCGCCGCAATTCCCCGTTTCATCGAACGGCCACCTGCGGCATCATCGCATATCTTTGTCACGAGGGCATAATACCCCCATAACACAACAGGACGATTATACAATAAATCGTCCAAAATTGCAAGTACTTATTTTAATATTTTCAATTTTCTCCATTTTGCACAAATTTTATAAGCATTAGACGGTAGGCATTAGACATTAGGTAGTTGCGCGGATTTTATAATGCACGTCCTCTTTAGGGAAAGAGGGCCAACGAATGTTGGCGAAGGAGTTTTCCGTTCTGATAGAATGAGTCTTGCTTCGCAAAGTCAAAATTAGTTATGACGAAATCGCAAGTGATTTGATTATAGATTGCGTTCCAAAAGACCTTTTGGACAGAACATTTCCTATCTCCTATCTAAAGCGACATATTAAAATCGCATCTTGAAAAATAATATATCGTGCAACATAAACCGAGCCTCTTGAAAAATGCCATCCCACGGTTTATCCGCAGGACGGCATAAATTTTAATCACCCAATCCGAGCCACTTTTCAAAGAGGCTTGCAAGGAGCGTAAGCAACTTTCTGACGAATTCCAGCGCCTTCTCTTTAATGCTCTTTTTCGTCGGTAATTCAACGCTCTCTGTGACAAATCCATTCTCCGCCGTCATCGGCACGACAGTATCAGTTTCCGTAAGATAAGTCAGGTACTGTGGAATATTTTCATCGTCAAACACGGTGAGTTTTCCGTCGGAGTAGAAGAATTTATCCATCAGAGTAGTGTGAATGGAATTCGGAAAATCCTTATGTATCGAGCCAAATATGAACCATGTTGTATCGGGCAACAGGCAAGTGGAGGCATCAACCTTCTTGTCTGGCGAGATGTACTTTGCCGTGCCGTTCTTTTCGGCAGATTTTATGTAGGAATCCGGCAGAACGGATGTAATACTTGATGTAGTAGCGCCACCGGAGGAGAGAGTTGTCCGACAAATGCCATCGCCAATAAGATAGTTTGTTTCGCAAATCGGTACACCCTGATAGGTGGTATATTTAGAAATTATGGCAAAATTGACACCGTCAGCCTTCGCATCGGTAATGATTTCGTCAATTCGGGAAGCCACATTATAGTAGTACTTGTCCAGCTTTTCGATAAGGCCGGCGTACTTGTCCTCCACGCCTGCGAAGATATTATCCCTCGCCTGTTCGTACTCATCCGGACAGACCATGGTCCAGATACCGGGCATGGTGCCGTAGCATGAGAGCAACACCGCTGGCACTACCTTCTGATAAAGTGACCTTATTGCAATCGTGAGCGCCGGGGAGAGCAAATCAATAGCGTAAACCTCGGCAAGCATATCGATGGTAGCCTCCAAAAACTGTCCGAGAATTTCATCTCCCAAATCGAGATTTTGCTCTTTGTATCTAATAAGCGAGGCCTGATCCACACTTATATTACCGCTGAATATCGCCGATAAAGACTCAACTCCCCAACAGCTGGGAACATAAAATTCCACATTTTTCACGTCCGCAGTGCCATACTCCTCAAGATATGTCAACAGGAGCGCCGAGCCCTCGCATCTGCCCACAATGTTTATCTTGTCGTAGCCACTTGCCGCCTGGATGTCCTCCACCGCTTTTTTCAATCTGGGAAGAATATCATAGGGCGAAAGACGCCAGTCGTAATAAAAACTATAGCAATTGTTTCCCGAGGTGGAGTATTTTCCAGCTTTTTCTACAGCCTTTTGATAGACACACTTGGTATCGGTAGTGTACTCATGGTCGGCATGTACGCCGCCGATACTGTTGCCGTTCTCGTCAAGAATGATGTCCTCGTAAATGGGAGCAAAAACGCTCACCAGCTTTTCACGGTAGGCATCCCACTCGCCATCCTTTATTGCGGAGAGAAAATAAGGCATACAGTCGGAGACGGAGTCCTGGATATAATTTTCGGGAACGGTTACAGCATAAACCACGGTGCCGTCTGGTTTGAGCAATGTTTCACCCTGTCCTACAATATACAATATCGGCCGACCGGTGTCAGTGTACCCGGGGGGGGGTGGCAGAACAGATAAGCGAGCCCACCGAACCAAAAGCAAGAACAAAGACAAGAAGTAAAGAAATAATGCGTTTCATGATTTTTTCTCTCAGTTAATGTTGAGTATTTCTACATTATAACTGCTTCCGGAGTCATCCTGCGCAATATCGAGCACAGCTTTACCGTCGGCAGTTACAATGGGACTTACGATATAAGCGAACTTTTCATTATAATATATAGATGTGTTTCCGTCAAGACTTCCCACAAGAATTGCCGCTGACGCAAGGTCTGCAACGCCTCTCATAACGAATTTGCCGTCATTGATTGCGAAGAGATCCGCCTCGAAATAGGCGCCGTCGGGAGCCGTGATTATATAGCTTGCATCATCCTCTATGCTGTAAATTTCAAGTGAGGTCTTGCCCAGGATGTATTCACCGCAGAGGATATAGTCCTCATAGAAATCGCCCTCAAATTCCTTGATTTCATCCTCACCAACCATAAGCGTGAAGCCGTTGTCAGTTCTCTGGAAATAACGCACACCGTCCTCGGTATTTTCGGCGTAGAATCCCACGATGTCCTGGATGTAGCGGTTGTTGTCCTCATTATTACCCCAGCCACCACTCTGGAAAATATCCATCTTATGCTCATTCTCAAAGAGGTTGTAGTGTCTGGATGAGAAGAAGAGAATTTCGCCGTCACAATCCGCCACCACCGCAGGAGTCATCATACAATAATCGGCTCTGGGAGCGCCTCTGTCATCGATTGTACGATTATCGGAATAAAGGAATCTGGACATACTACCGCCATCGGGATTGCCGTAATAGGGCTCCTCGTAGACCTTGTTGTCGGAGCAGAAGTCCTCCTTGTCGGTATCCACCATAACCAGCATCTTGCCAGAGCTTGCGAAGTCCGTCGGCAAGTCAGTCAGGCAGAAGAAGGCGTAATCGTAAATGAGAACTGAGCTGTCGTCGCCGGAGAGGAAAAGTCCGTAACCAGTTGTTGCTTCCGTCTCCTCGTCGGTGTAATAGTGAACATCTGCGGTCAAATCCTGATAACCCACTGTTACGGTGATTTCGTACACGCCAGTTTCGTCGATTGCCTCGAAACCGCTCGCACTGTATTTATAGAACTGCACATTTTTCTCCGTGTCCATGGTGTAGAAAATTCCGTCTATTGTGGTGTGCAGAATGGGCGTTTTTGTCTGAATTGAGGATGCGACAAGAGCCTTGTAACTGTCATCGCTTATGTGACTGATTTCCTCGGCGGCAGTTGTGCCCTCATTGCCAAAACGGGTCTTTATATCTCCACCCATAAAAACACAGACACCCACAAGTACCACGGCAAGCACCGCAGCTATCGTGATTATGTAGCTTTTCTTCATAATAATTCCCTTTTCATTATAATATATATGTTACATTGCCCGCTTGACCACAACTGCTGCAATTGCGCCGAATGCCATCACGACGATAACTGCGCCGATGACTTTTTTCGCATTGGTCTTTTTTGCATTGGTCACGCCTTCAGAGGTCATTTCTCCGCCAGGGATAGAATCAATTGAACTGATTTCATCCACGGTCTGACCTGTAATTCCATCCTCGGGAGGCAAGGTGAAGAGCTGAGTTGTAACGGTTTCATCCGGCGAAAGTGTTGCCACAGCCACGGTGCCGGAGCCAGAATTTCCACTGGAAAAATAGGTGTAGGTTGCAATTCCGCCCACGGATGCAGTGTTGACGGAAACCGAAGTCACTGGAGCAACAGTGGTGGCAACGGTGGAGGTGCCGCCCAGGAGATTTCCGATTCCGATGGAGCCCAGGGAGTTGAGAATTGTGGTGGAATCGGTGCTACCGCCGGTAAGACTGTTAATTGTGGAGTTGAAGCTTGTCAGAACGGATGAAAGTCCGCCAGATATGCCCTCGGATGAGCCAACTGACGCATTGACCGCCGAGCTACTTGTTCCGCCACTTTGACTGTCCACCGTGGTCGTGGGAATTACGCCATATGCAGTGCCGATATTGTTGAAAACGCCACTGAGAAGGCCGTTGGATGTGCCGATATTGCCCACAAGCGTACCGATTGTTCCGCCCAGAGCCGTTGCGAATGCGCTGGAACTGCTTGTCTGTGTACTTGTGGACACCGTTGTGGATTCAGCCGTTCCCGTGGGAGTATTGGCGTCTGCGGTGGTATTTTCAGTGGATGTGCCTGTGTCGGAGCTGGTGGTAGTTCCAGTAGTGGATGTTCCACCCGTGCCGTTGCCCATCATAGAGCTAAGTCCGCCGAAAATCGCATCCCAGTTGACCTGACCTGCGCCTTCAACTATAGTTTCTAATCCGTTACCTATTGCGCCACCGATGTCATTTATGCCGTTTGCAACGCCGTCGATTATGTCAACATAGTCGCCCTCGCCACTTTTGACAGCCTCAATCGCAGAACCCAAATTCGAACGGGTTGTATGGGTTGAATCTGTGCTGCCACTAAGGGCAGTTGTGGTAGCCGGCATAGTGTACGTGACAGAAGGCTTTGTGCTTTCTACTCTCTCCGGAAGAGTCATAGAAGTTTTTGTAGGGTCTTCCATTACTGAAGGTGATTCTGTTGCCGATTCTGTCGCCGAGGCATTCGCTGCAAAGACACAAATCCAGACAACCGCAAAAACGAAGCACAGTAATACTGCAGTATATTTTTTCATTCCATTATCCCCCGAGGGTAAAAGCTATTAACTCATTTTATACAGGATGATTATACCACAGCTTTGAACATTTGTCAAATGATAATTTCATTGTTTTAATATTTTTAACATTTGGAGTGATTGAGCATTTGTCAGTTTCCGTAGATTTATGCGAGAGAACGCTTTTTCTTTTCCAGCGAGAAGGCACTAGGCATTAGGCGGTTACCGGTAGTTTTTTGGAAGGCAGGTTCAGCCGTTCAGTAAGAAAAAGTCTTGCTGACACGCTAACGCTAAGTCTTGCTATCGCAAAGTCTATCTCGCACGCACTCTGAGAGGGGGAGAGGGCCGGCGAATAGCCGGCGAGGGGGTCAAAAAAGAAAAGATAAAAGGTAATTACCCAACTCCAATCAATAAACTTTCGGTCACAACATCTTCTATCTACTCTCTCCTATCTTCTATCTAAAAAAGCGCCCCGAAAATTTTCGAGGCACTTTCTCTGTTAAGATTTTACTTCACTTCCGCATAGAGTGCAGCGAAGGCATCCACGAGATTTTCAGCTGTTTCGTGGGATGCGGCGAGAATTTCTTCGTTCTCTGTAAGGATTGAACGATAGTCGCTGGAGCAAAGCACATAACCGATTTGGTCGTTGGCAAGTCCGAAGCACAAAAGTGTATCCACATCGGTGATTTCGGCAATGGGAGTCTTATCCCAGGTAGCGCCAGTCCAGGTCTGTTCGCTTGTGAGGACGTCGCCGGTAGCCGTACCCCAGACAATCTGAGGATCAAGCTCGCCGGGAGCAAAGAACACGCCCACCTTACCGCCAAGCTCCATGTAGCCGATTTCGGTGACCATCACAAGGTCGGAGCCGTCAGTTGCAACGGTTTCATTGATGAGTCCTTCACGGACAGCGAGAATGAGAACGCCGTTGTCCGCAGTGATTTTAACTTCCTTGCTTGCGATGTTGAGTGTTGGCTCAAGGACAGTCTCCTCGGTGATTGCAAGAAGCTTCTCTGCGAAAGCCTTACCCATGGCCTTTGCTCTCTCCTCGTCGGTGGTGTAGGAAGCCCAGTTCTCTACGCCGTCGCCGTCGGAGGTGATTGCCAACTCTGCGCCCTGAACATAGGCACATCTGATGCCCTTTGCAGCCAGGTATTCACGTACATAGTAGGGATAGTCGCCGGAAAGCTCTGTTGCGCTTGCGCCGAAGGATACATCGTGGGCATTGATATTCACAACCCAAATTTCGTCGGAGTTGTCATAGGGAACAAATCTAAGTCTGAAAATGTCGTCCTGAGTGTTATCAGGAGTACGCTTGTCATAGATAAGCTCGGAGGCGTCGATTGAGCCGAAGGAAAGAGTGCCTTCGGTCATACCAGCGACTGCGGACTTGATGCATTCCTCTGTATATTTGTAGAGGTTAGCCATGAAGTTGGGATTTACACCCTGAACATACTTGGAAATGTCGGCATTGACAACGCTATATGCCGAATTGAACAGAAGCGCTCTAACAAGGGGAGCAGAGAGACCGAGAGTATCAATACATGAGTGCTGATGAAGAGCGGAAACCTGAATGGAAGTTACATTGTTTTCCGAAGCCCATTCTGCCAAATCCTGACGAATCTTAACGACCTCGCCTCTGGGAAGTCCGAAGCAATCGATTACAGCGTGAACAACAATACCACTGCCGTCGGAAATTGCATATACAACTACCTGCTGATCGTCAACAACTCTTTCGGGAGTTCTGCCGTTGAGAGGCTCAAGAGAACCGCCCATGAAGTAGGTGCCATCCATAACATCAAGGCCAGTGAGAAGGCTTGCCTTGGCGTAGCCCATGGACCAAACTGCATTCTCCGAAACAGTGTCGGTGAAGGTTGCATCGCCTGCGCTGAATCCATCGCCGGAGGAGTATTCCTCTGTCTTGGGCCAATTCTTACCCCAGTCACGACCCGGAATTATAACATTGAGAATCTTGAGTGCGAAGGAGATGATTTTGTCGATGATACTATAAAGAACTGATTTGAACTTGGAGCTTGCATCCACTGAAGGATCAAGGTCATCGTCACCAGCAAAAGCCGGTACAGCCATGGTCATCATAACCATAATCGCTGCAAGGACAATTGCAATTACTTTTTTAAGGTTTTTCATAATGTCCTCCTATAATTGTTTGACACAGACATTATAACAGATTTTTTTCGATTTGTAAACAGTAAATTTGTAAATTTTTTATCTATCTTCACGGAAATAGGGAAGTCCGAGAGACTGCGGAGGCTGATTTTCACGCTTGTTTCTCATACTTGTGAAGATGAGAACGATGATGGTAACCAGATACGGAAGCATTTTGAACAGCTCCTGATACTCTCTTGTAAGACCAGGAATGTAGAGATAGAGGATGTAAAGTCCGCCGAAGATAATACTGCCCGGGACTGCCATATTGGGTTTCCACAATGCGAAAATAACCAGAGCGATTGCCAGCCAGCCTCTGTCGCCGAAGCCGCCGTTTGTCCAGGAACCGCCCACATAGTCCATGATGAAATAAAGTCCGCCCAGGCCTGCAATTCCGCCACCGATAAGGGTTGCCAGATACTTGTGCAGAGTAACATTTACGCCAGCTGCATCCGCCGTTGCAGGATTTTCACCAACAGCACGGAGGTTAAGTCCGGGACGAGTCTTTTTAAGATACCATGCGCAGAAGAAAGCGATGACAATTCCCAGATACATCAAAAATCCGTAGGACAGGAAGGTTGTACCGAAGAGTCCAAGCTTTGAGGCAAAGGGAAGAGTCTTTTTGAAGAGGTCGCCGGTGGTATTGAGAGCGATGTGACCGCCTTCACCGAACATTGTGGTGAGCGAGCCGCCGAAGAAATTGCCCACGCCGACGCCGAAGGTGGTTATGGCAAGTCCTGTAACATTCTGATTTGCCTTGAGAGTGCAGGTGAGGAAGACATAGATGAGTGACACCAGCATAGAGCCGATAATGGAGCAGAGCAGCGGAATAATTACCGTGAGAAAAGCATTGTCTGTGTTTCCATTCATCTCCCAGAAATATGCACCGATAACGCCGGAGATACCGCCGACATACATAATTCCCGGGATTCCCAGGTTGAGGTTGCCCGCCTTTTCGGTGATGATTTCACCCGTTGCGCCGAAGAGCATTGGCATACCCTGAATAACCGCCTGCACGATAAACTTGCAAATAGTAGTGAGCATGACCGTACCTCCTTACGCCTTGTGGGATTTACGGAGCGATATCTTGTAGTTAATGAAGAACTCGCTGCCGATAATGAAGAACAAAATGATACCGCTGACTATGTCGGAGACGCTTTCGTTGAGACGGAAGGTCATTGCGATTTCGCTTGCGCCTCTGCTGAGGAATATAAGAAGGAATGATGTAAGCATCATAACAAAGGGGTTGAATTTAGCGAGCCAGGAAACCATAATTGCGGTGAAGCCCTGTCCGCCGGCGGTATCGCTTGCAATAGTATGACCGGAGCCGGAGACCAGCAGGAAGCCGGTAAGTCCGCAGAGTGCGCCGGAGAGAGCCATTGTGCGGATGATGACCTTTTTTACGTTGATACCGATGTATTTTGCAGTATTTTCGCTTTCGCCAACGACTGAAATTTCATATCCATGCTTGCTGTATTTGAGATACACGAACATAAACACGGTGATTGCCACAACCACCACAATGCTGATGAAGTACTGCTGTCCGAATACGGAAGGCAGCCAACCAACATTGGAATCGGGATTGATGATACCCACCTTGTTACTACCGGCAGGATTTTCCCAGAATATGATGCAGTAGCTGACAATCTGCATGGCGATGTAGTTGAGCATAAGAGTGAACAGTGTTTCGTTGGTGTTCCACTTTGCCTTGAAGAATGCGGGAATTACGCCCCAAATCACGCCTGCCAGCATGGACATAATTACCGAGATGATGATTACGGTGATGGTGGACAGACTCTTGCCCATAATCATACATGCCGCCGTTGCCAGAGCGCCCATAAGAACTTGACCCTCAGCGCCGGTGTTCCAGAATCGCATCTTGAATGCAGGAGTTACTGCCAGAGCGATGGAGAGCAGAATTGCGGTTTCCTTGAGCATTGTCCAGACCTTACGCTTGGTACCGAAGGAGCCCTTGAACATTGCCACATAGACCTCAATGGGATTTTGCCCCGTGATGCAGACGATTACAACTGCGCAGACGACGAGTGCGGCAAGAATGCAGATAAGTCTGATTGCCCACGCCTTCAAGGGAGGCATTGCGTCGTTTTTCGTGACCTTGATGAGAGGCTCATGGGATTTATTAGCCATTCTCCTTGCCCTCCTGTTCGTGAGTTTTGGTCATAAGCAGACCGATTTCTTCCTTTGTTGCGGTACGGCCGTCCACAATGCCGGTGATTTTACCGCTGTTGATGACCATAATTCGGTCACAAAGCTCAACGAGAACATCCAAATCCTCGCCCACGAAAATCACGGCGACGCCTTTTTCCTTCTGACCATTGAGCAGATTATAAATAGTATAGGATGAATTTATATCAAGGCCTCTGACCGGATACGCCGACATAAGCACTGTGGGATTTGCGGCGATTTCACGACCTACGAGGACCTTCTGAACATTACCACCGGAGAGACGGCGAACAGGAGTATTGGTATCAGGAGTGACAACCTGCAAATCCTTGATGATTTTTTCGGCTCTCTCCTTTGGCTCTTTGCGTGAAAGAAAAGCGGATTTGCCTCGTCTGTATGAACGAAGAAGCATATTATCGGTGATGCCCATATTGCCCACAAGTCCCATTCCGAGACGGTCCTCCGGCACGAATGACAGACGAACGCCCAGATTGCGAATTTGCAGCGGAGTCTTATCCACCAGCTGTTCCACATTACCTGATGTGGGACTGTAATACTCGATTGAGCCTTTCTGAACCTTCTGCAAGCCTGCGATGGCCTCCAAAAGTTCCTTCTGACCGGAGCCGGAAATACCTGCGATGCCCAGAATTTCTCCACTTTTGCATTGGAAATTCACATCGTCCAGCATCTTCACGCCTTCACGATTGATGACGGAGAGACCCTTGACATCCAGCCTGATTACGCTGTTTTTCGGCTCGGAGCGGTCAATGTTGAGGCTGACCTTCTCACCCACCATCATTTCGGTGAGAATTTTCTCGTCCGCATCCTTTGTTTCTATATCGGAAATATACTCGCCTTTGCGAAGAACGGCGACTCTGTCAGAAATTTCCAGAACCTCGTGGAGCTTGTGAGTGATTATGATGACAACCTTGCCATCTTCCTTCATCTTCCGTACGACTGAGAACAGTTTGCGGGTCTCCTGAGGAGTGAGAACGGCAGTGGGCTCGTCCAAAATGAGGATGTCGGCGCCTCTATAAATGACCTTGATAATTTCAACGGTCTGTTTTTCGGAGACGCTCATCTCATAAATACGCTTATCCAAATCGATTTCGAAGCCGTAGCGGTCGCAGGTTTCACGGATTTTCTTCTTGGCTTCCTTCAAATCGTATTTGCCGTCCTCCATACCGAGAACTATATTTTCAGCGGCAGAAAAAACATCAACGAGCTTGAAATGCTGATGCACCATACCAATTTTGAGCGCGAGAGCGTCCTTCGGTGAATGGATGAAAACCTCTTTACCGTTCACATAAATTTCGCCCTCGTCCGGCTGATAAATACCGGCAATCATATTCATAAGAGTAGTCTTGCCGCTGCCGTTTTCGCCCAGAATGGACAGAATCTCGCCCTTGTAAATTTTCATACTGACATCGCTGTTGGCTATGACCTTAGAGCCAAAGCGTTTCGTCAAGTGCTTTAATTCGATTGCAACTTCCTGCATGGTCGCCTCTCCTTAAAAATTAAAGATAGGCGGGACATATGCCCCGCCATGTAGCATAGGTTACATTTCTGTGATTCCGTCGATGAGGATGTCGAAGTAAGGAGCGGATCTGTCGCTGGATTCTGCGAATGCACCGTCCTTGATAGCCTCTGTATCCGGTGTGTAAGCATCATCCGGAATTACGTCAGCAAGGTAGGTTGTAACTGTCTCGCCGTCGAGAGTCCATGTTGAAGTATCGAATACCTTGAGAGAACCGTCCTCGAGCATAGCCTGAATCTCATCAAGCTTCTCCTGTGTGCCTTCTGCAGCAACATCAGTGTTGAGAGTTGTAAGCTTAACGGAACCTGTTGCGATGGAACCGCACCAGTCAGTAGCTATAGCCTCACCGTTGAGGAGGCACTCGATGATGTACTCGAAGTAAGGAGTCCAGTCAATCTTGGAGGAGATGAGAGCTGTTGTGGGAGCGATATCGATTGTGGAGATGTTGTAAGCAACATTGGGGATGTTGTTCTCTTCGCAAGCCTTGGGAGCACCCTCGGAGTCTGCATGCTGGGAGATAAGAACGCAACCGTCGTTGATGAGAGCAAGAGCAGCCTCTTTCTCAGCAGCGATGTCGAACCAGGAGTTGGTGTACTTAACTTCCATTGTAGCGAATTCGCAAGCATAACGAACGCCAAGGAAGAAGGATGTGTAACCAGACTTAACCTCTGCATAGGGATATGCGCCAACATAACCAACCTTAGCATCAGCAGCGGAGATGTCACCATTGACGATCATCTCGTTGAGCTTCATACCTGCGGCAACGCCTGCAAGGAAACGACCCTCGTAGATGGATGCGAATGCGTTGTGATAGTTATCAAGACCTGCTGTGTTAGCATTTGTGCCTGTTGCGTGGCAGAACTGAACCTCGGGGAAATCCTTGGCAGCCTGAACCATGTAGGACTCATGACCGAAAGAGTCGGCGAAAACGAGCTGGCAGCCAGCATCTGCATACTCAGCAGCCTTGTCGTAGCATTCCTGACCCTCGGGGATACCTGTGGTGAAGAATACCTGATCGTCTGTGAGACCATACTTCTCCTGAGCAGCCTTAGCGGCGTCCATGAAGTTCTTGTCGTAGGTGGAGTTCTCATCGTGAAGGAAGATGAAACCGAGCTTGAGATCCTCAAGAGCAATGCCGTTAGCGGCTGTTTCCTCTGTTACAGGAGCCTCTGTTACGCCTTCATCGTCTACGGTTTTTGTGCCGCAAGCAGCGAATGTGAGAACCATTGCTACTGCAAGAGCGAGAGCCAACCATTTGAGTGACTTTTTCATTTGGATTTCCTCCGTTTTTTAACGAATGATTTTATAGATTAGGTATTACCCTTAATCGACCTGTTTTCTGAACACGATTTTGCCTTCGTCCATCTCGTCCACAATGGCAAGTGAACAGAGCTTTACGCCACTTTGACGGATTTTTTTACCGCCCGGCTGGAAGCCCTTTTCGATGGCAATTCCGATACCTGCCAGCTTTGCTCCGGACTGATTGACGATTTCAGTAAGTCCGTCGCTTGCCGCACCGTTGGCGAGGAAGTCATCTATAATAAGGATAGTGTCATCCGCAGAAATGAACTTGCGAGACACAATCATCGTGTAGTCCTTGTTTTTCGTGAAGGAGTGACATCCAGCGCAGTAAACATCGTTGCCCACATTGCTGTGATTACCCTTTTTTGCAAAGACAAAGGGCACGCCCATTTTAAGGGCTGTTGCGTAGGCTATCGGAATGCCCGATGCCTCCACCGTCAAAATCTTAGTCACACCGTCGTTCTTGAATTTCTCCGCAAACTCCGCTCCCATTGCGTCGATGAGAACAGGGTCAATCTGATGATTGAGGAACATATCAACCTTCAAAACATCTTTATTTATTGCGATGCCCTGAGCCGAAATTCTGTCTTCAAGCAGCTTCATAGCAGTTCCTCCGCACGGAAATTACAAGGTCATTATACTATCACAAAACAAAAAAATCAAGTGGAAATTTACAATTTCGCAACATTTCTATGTTTTAGACAACATTTTTTTCAGACAAAAGCCCCTTTGGGAAAATTTGTATAAATTTCGGCGAAATTATCGACTTGTTACAACAAAAAATTTCGGATTTTTTTATTGACTGAAATTTTTGATGTAAAGTTATATTCTTGACAAATTGCATAATTCCAAAATGGAAATTAAAAATCGCCCTATGGGATTAGTCATAAAGCGGTCATTTGTTAAAATTAAACAAAAATTTCATTTGAATGAAGATGTAAAGAAATTTTGCTTTACACAAAAAGAGTCTCATTTTTGTGCATTCTGCCGAATACTTATTCTGTGGTAAAATTGCACAAGTGAAAGTAAGAGTAATGCTCAAAAACCGACCGCACGTCCCTTGGGGGAGAGGGCCATTCGTAGAATGGCGAGGGGGGGGGTTAGACAGTCTCCAAGCTAAAGCTTGACCATCTCTTCAGCATCCGTCATGGCGTCCGAGCGCACCTCTGTGAAATTTTCGGGAATATCATATCCCTTATACGCCAGAAGTTTCAATTTATATCTCAGCATTTCAGGTCGAACATTCAATCTCACGGCAATTTCCTCGATTGACTCACCCTCTTCAAGCAGATTGAGAATCTTCTCATCCGGAATACACAATTCAACAGCAAACAAATTCGCATTGACCTCACATTCGTCCGTCAAGCGAACATCCGACCTCTCCATATGAATACCATCCAGAATGAATTTATCCTCAGTGGCATGCCATAATTCATGCGCCGCCGTAAGCTTCTTTCGCATACTCCGAAGACTACTGTTCAGCGTTATGACCGGACCGTCACTCATCACAAAAACAAAGCCCGAAATGCTCATGCTCATCGGGCGGAATGTTACGCAAATACGAAGCTCATCCAGAATTTCAAAAGGGTCGCTTGTGGCATACTTGTCCCTGTATTCCTCCACAAGCTCAATTACCCGGTCGTAAAAAATCATTCCTTGCCGTTGTCTTTATAGAAGGTCTTTGCCTCCAGATATGAGCTCATCAACGCCTCGAAATAATCCTCTCTGGCGTCGTCAAAAAGCTTTCCGCCAGCAAAAAGACTCTCTGCGCTAAGGACGATTGTTTCCAGCTCTGCAGCAGCCTCAGCGCCGAACTTTTCTGAAGCCTCATCAAGATAGAACTGCTTTGCACGGGCAAAACCTTCCGACTCGTCTTCATCGTCGCTGATAAGATAATCCACCGTCACGCCGAAAACCTCTGCCAGAGCTTCAATCACATTTCTGCGAGGATATGCCTTCCCGTTTTCATAAATGTTTACCGAGCGTGTGGAAACACCAATCTTTTCGGCAAGATCTGCCTGTCTTAATCCGAGTTTACGCCGTTCTTTTATTATTTTTTCGCTTATGTTCATAATTATCTCACCTTTTGGTTTAAGATAATTTAATCTTATCACATCTATTCACATTTGTCAAGCGTTTTTTTATAATTTCACAAAAAAATTTTCGTTGCATTATTGTTTTTCAAAAATTCATAGTTTATTCACAAAAATACAAAAATCGGGTATTGATTATTCTCGAAAAATGGTGTATAATGTATATTAATAATGTCCGAGAGGTTTTAGAAATGATATCCGGAGCGGAACTCAGAGACGCCTTTATTTCGGCGGCGCACAATATTTCAAATTACAAAGAATCGGTGGATGCCTTGAACATCTTCCCAGTACCCGATGGCGACACAGGTACAAATATGAGTCGCACCATGAATTCTACACTAAATTGTCTTGCCGAAATGGACGACGAAATTGCCGCATCGGAGGTCGCTTCCCGTGTGGCATCGGCTCTTCTGCGTGGTGCAAGAGGCAACAGCGGAGCCATAACATCTCTGATTTTCAGAGGCTTTGCGGACGGTCTTCGTGGCTGCCGTGAGATTAACGGCGTAGTCATCGCAACAGCTCTGAGTATGGCGAGCGAGAACGCCTACAAAAGCGTAATGTCGCCTACTGAAGGCACAATTCTCACCGTCATCAGACTTGCTGCGGAATCCGCAAAACAGGCAAGCGGAATAAATGTGGACACCGTGGATGTCTTCGATGCCGCAGTTGACGGCGCAAAGAAGGCTCTCAAACGCACTCCCGAGCTTCTCTCAATTCTCAAACGGGCGAAGGTTGTGGATGCTGGCGGTCAGGGTCTTGTTTACATCCTCGAGGCCATGCAATCCGTGTTCCGCAATCACATCATCGTGGAGGCAAAGGAGTCTGCCGATACAGCAAACACGATTGTTGCGAACGATGTGACAACCGACGAGGAAATCAAATTCACCTACTGCACCGAGCTTCTCATCGACAAAACCCACAAGACCACAGCAATGGATATTATAATGTTCAAGGGTCTGCTGGAAGGCATGGGCGACTGCGTTGTGGTTGCGGACGACGATGAAATCATCAAGCTCCATGTTCATACAAATGATCCTGGCGAAGTCATCACCAATGCCCTGAATTACGGCGATCTCAACAACATTAAGGTCGAGAATATGCGACTTCAGCACAAGAACGCCTCATGGGGTACAAATTCCGGCAAGAAGATTGGCGAAGAAGCGGAAATCGCAGAGAGCATCAAGGACTACGGCTTCGTGGCAATCGGCGCCGGCAATGGTATGAACGCCATGTTCGCACAGCTGGGCGTTGACAAGGTGGTCAGTGGCGGTCAAACCATGAATCCCAGCACCGAGGACATCCTCACCGCAATAAATAAAACTCCGGCAGACACAGTTTTCGTCCTGCCAAACAACAAAAATATCATCCTCACCGCAAAGCAGACCGTGGATCTCACTCCCAAAAAAGTTGTTGTAATCGAAACCCGTTCAATTCCCGAAGGCGTCGGTGCGCTCATTGCCTTCGATCCGTCCCAGGACATTGAAACTAACCGGGATGCCATGACCGAGGCGTTCAAGGAAATTCAGACCGCTAGCGTCACATTCGCAGCAAGAGATTCCTCCGTGGCTGGTGTTGCCATCAATGAAGGCGACATTATGGGACTGGAAAACGGCAAGGTCACAATCGTGGATACCGATCCCAACAACGCCGCCTACCGTTGCGTGAAGCACCTTGCAAAACGGAATACCTCCATGATTACTATCTATTACGGCGAAGGTATGACCGAAACGGCTGCATATAAGCTCCGGGAACAGATTATCGCAAAGCTTGGCGACGATGTGGAAATTTCCGTAATCTACGGCGGACAACCGGTATACTATTATATTATCGGCGTAGAATAAAACAAAAATAGCGCTCCTTGTTGTATTCAGGAGCGTTATTTTTAGGTAATAGAAGGTAATGGTTTTGTTTACGAAATTTACTTTATGTAGGTGCGAGCTTTATTCGTCGCAGGAAGTATAAGGCACTAGGCATTAGGCATCAGGCATTAGGGCTGAGGAAATCGCAAGCGATTTGATTGTAGATTGCGTTCCGAAAGCCTATCTAAACCGTTCGCACGCCACCTGAAAGGGAGAGAGGGCCATTCGCAGAATGGCGATGGGGGTCTCTTTCTTCACTCTTTCAACAAAGCTCCCCAGCGTCTGCACGCCCCCTGTAAGGGGGAGAGGGCCGCCAGGGATTGAGGCGGCGAGGGGGTCGAAAATAAATAGGAAATAGGAAATGTTGCCGAAATTTACTTTTTTACTGCAAACTTTATCCGTCGCAGATAGCTAATTCTGAAATTAATCCGTGATTTTATTATGCGGAATAACGCACGCCCCAAATCCCCGAGCACAGCCTCGTAACCCATCGCACGCCACCTGAAAGGGGGAGAGGGCCATTCGCAGAATGGCGAGGGGGGGTTCTTCGTTCAAATCCCTGAATAAACTCTCTTAGCCCTATCTCTCCTCCGATTCCGGGAGTTCAAGCAGCGAAAAGTCCACATAGCCCTTTTCCTCGCCACAGAGGACATAAGCTACGGTCTTGTCGTCCTGTTTGCCGATACCGAGAATATAGACGGTGCTTTCCTTCGGCAGAGTCCATTTTGCAGTTTTGAGGCTCTCATCGGAGAACATAGTGATGTCCGCCTCGTCGGTGACGGAGTATTCAGCGATGACGAAATTCAGACTAATCCATCCGGAATAGCTCTTACCGCCGATTTTGACGGTGGCATAGCCGAAGCCATCCTTGGTCTTTTCAATTTTGACCTCTGTACCTGTGGGAATTCCCACAAGAACCTTCGAGGAGGTATCTGCGCTCTTTCTCATATTGAGCTTGCTACCCTTGGCGGTTCTGACCTTCACGGTGAACTCAAATTCGCCGTCCTCGATTTTCTCATTATCCACATTGCCGTTCAGAGCGAGCTTGCCGGAATCCGTCTTTTTGCCGATATATTCCTCAACCTTGTCCTCATCAACAACCAGCCTTTCCGTGTTGGAACTGCCTGCCTTGGTGGTTTCGTCGGAAGCAGTCTGGGTACCGCTCTGAGTGGGAGTGTACTCATCCGGATCACGATACTGAGCCGCAGTGACCTCCTTGTACTTGGTTGTACTCTCCTTTTCGACGAGGGTTTCGCTCTCGCCTTCTTCCGTAGTACTTTCTTTCCAGGACTTAACACGACTCTCCGTCTCGGCGACAACAGTTGTCATCGGGGCAGTAGTACCTTCCTCGGTGTCGTCAACACTGCGGTTGTTGTAGAATTTAATTCCCGCAGCAGCACCACCCACAGCCACAGCAGCAACAAGAATACCGGCGATAATACCAGTGGGCTTTTTACCGCCTTTTTTCTTTCCGCCACCATTCACCGGAGGCGTGTAAAGAGAGCCTGAATACGGGTCAGCAGCCGGAGTTGTCTCCGTATCAATTTTTTCATCAGCATTGTTGTCTTGATTTTTATCGCTAACAAGCAGAGCTCCGCAGGACGAGCAAAATTCGGTTCCGTCGGGATTTCTTTGACCACAGGTCGGACATACGATTGACATAATTTTCCTCCATTAAATGGTGATGTATTTCTTTGCTGTTGTACGAATTTCCGCAACAGTCAGTGTAAAATCTTTGTTTAGTACGGCTCCGGCATTCTGGAGAATTTTCAAGCTCTCATCATATGCCAACTCCGGTTTATTGTTTTCAGCGCTCAAATGGCTCAGCACAAATCTCGTTGTACCGCTATTGTACAACTCCAAAACCGCCTCGGAGCAGTCCCCATTGGACAAATGCCCGATTTTTGAACGAATGCGAGCCTTCAATTCCGGCGGATAGGGTCCCCATTTGAGCATATCCGGATCGTGATTTGACTCAATCATTACAAGGTCACTACCCTCTGCCGCCCGCATTATTGCAGGAGTCACCTCACCCGTATCGCTGATTATAGTGATTTTTCGGTCGCCATCCGTCACGCTGTAGCCAAGGCTTTCAACGGAGTCATGGCTCGTATGAAATGGCGTCACCACAAGTCCGCCCACCTCCACCTCGGAATCCGTACCGAATGAGTCCTTCACTCCTTCAAGATGACCGTGCTTTTGCAGTCGTTTCAGAGTTTCAGGCGATGCGTAAACCTGACAGCCGTATTTTTTTGCGAACACCCGGAGAGCCGAAATGTGATCCGAATGCTCGTGGGTTATGAATATGGCACGAATTGAGGATGGCTCTACTCCGATGTCCTCAAGGGCAAGAGTAAGTTGCTTGCAGTTCGCCCCGGCGTCAATCAAAATACCGCAGGACGATGTGCCGATGTAGGCGGAATTACCGCTGCTGGATGAAAATAATGGTGAAAATCTCATATTCTATAATTAAGCAATAGGCAACAGTCGATCTCCGAAAATTTTTCGGAGGATTAGCTCTCGCCATTCCGAAAAAACTTGCATTGCACATTTTTTCGGAATGATATGATGTATTCATCGACCTGTTGACAATAAACAATCTGGATATATATGTGACTGGAAGCAATTCCAAAATAAGGAAAACGCAAACAGGAAATACTACCACATTTCCTATTTCTTACCTCTCCTCCTGGCTACCACACAATACACCGCCTCGGTAAGTAGCATCACGAACATAAGCTGGAACAATGGCTGTGCGATGAGTAAATTTGTCTGATCCGAAAATCTCTCCGCTATATCGAAATAGTCCCGGATTTTTTCCGCAAATCCACCGAGGATTTGTCCATAGGAGGGCAACGGCACGCAAAACACGGAAAAAATTCCCAGATACAGATAATTGATTCCAGACCTCTCTTTTCTCTCCGCCACCAAAAACAGGGAGAAGGAAATCAACGTAAACATCAGCGCATAATAGCTTGATGCGGAAGAGATGTTCAGCATGACATAACTTAGCATAAAGCATTTCTGCCACTTTTTCGGCAGAACAAACGCCGACCCAAGGGCAAGAATTTCCGTCAGGACGAAGGTGATTTTTTCCAGCATCGTACCAGAATAGCCTGTCACATAGAAGAAATTACTAATCGACACAGCGCCCATGGTGAAGGACTTTCCGTCGGAGAAGGATGTGAGATTGTCAAAGAGCTGTTTCATCGAAGCAAAGCCGTCATAGAAGAAGAACGGTACGAAGAACAGAATTACGCCGTAGAGTGCTGTTCTGATTGCCGGCTTGTATTTTTTATTACTTAAAAGCAATACACCAAACACCGCAGGATAAATTTTTATTGCTGCGGCGAAGGCAAGAGCGATGTATGAAATTTCCCGGATTATTGGACTTTTGCTCTCATAGCCAAATACGAAGGCTGCGGTTGCCACAAAGGCGGCAAGGAGAATATTGCCTCTCTCTATGCAGAATACCGCAGGATAGGAACAGCACAGGGCAAATGCAATTACACCAGCGATGCTTTTGTATTCCGTATTTTCAAAACTCCGGCGGAAAACGGCAAACATACTCATCATACATATTATAATGAAAAGTACGAAACAAACCGCAGCAGTCTGGTTGTCACGGATTGACATTCTTGACGCAAAATCCGTTTCCACAAGTTCCGTGGGAATAAAGCTTGCGAAAAATCGGAAAATCAAATTCGCAAGTGGCGGATAAATAATACCCTTTTCATAGACATCGGAGTCACCGGCATCACGGATACTGTTGAAGAAATCCATAAAATGGTCCTTCACACCGTTGTGTGGCATAAATAGAAGTCGTGAAAGTAGCTCACCGTCCGTTGCGGCGGCGTAAATGCAGGTAATTATCAGGTTGACGCCGAAAAATGCAAAAAAGATGCAGAGAAGCTGGTTGTCCGTCAGAAATTGTCTGAATTTTTTCATTTCGCAAATTCATCCAAAGCCTTCTTGAATGCGGGAAGGCTTCGTTTAATCATATCGTAATCCACACAATAGGACGCCCTGAGATATGTGGGACACTTGAATGAGTCCCCGGGAACAAGGAGCAAATCGTACTTCATTGCATGACGGCTGAACTCCGATGAACTGCCACCGGGAGCCTTGATGAAGAGGTAAAAAGCTCCCTCGGGATAGGCGCATTCGTAGCCCATTTCGGTGAGTGAATTGTAGAGCAAATCCCTGTTTTTGCGGTATGCCTCAATGTCTGGCACCTCTTTTGCGCACTTCTCAACAACATACTGCATAAGTGACGGAGCGCATACATATCCGCAAATTCTCGCCGCTCCAGCAATTGCGTTGTAGAGATTTTCCGCATCCTCACATACCGGAGGAACAAGCACATAACCAATTCTCTCGCCCGGAAGACTCAAGGACTTAGAATAGGAATAGCAAACTATGGTATTTTTGTAGTAATTCGGCACAAATGGAACAGTCTTGCCGTCATATACAAGCTCTCTGTATGGCTCGTCGCTGATGAGATACACCGGCTTGCCAAGCTCTGCGGATTTTCGTTCCAGCAGACTGCCAAGCTTTTTTATGGTGTCCTCGCTGTAAATGACTCCACTGGGATTATTTGGCGAATTTATAATGATTCCCTGAGTTCTTGCGGAAATCATAGCCTCAAGAAGGTCAAAATTTATCTGAAAATGTTCAGTATCCGCCGGTACAAATGAAAGCTTACCGCCATTTGCCTCAACAAAACAGGTGTACTCCGGGAAGAACGGCGCTATGGCGATGATTTCGTCTGCGGTATCGGTAATCAATGCCCTGAGTGTGGACACAAGTGATGCTGCGGCTCCGCAGGTGATGTACAGGTCAGTAAATTTGTAGTCCGTGCCGAAACGGGCGTTCAGGTCGTCCGCTATCGCCTTTCTTGTGCCATTGTCACCCACTGCACTTGTGTAGCCGTGAAGCGCAGTGCTGTTTTTCGTATCCACAATTTCCTTTATGGACTCGTTGACCTTCGCTGGCGACGGCACGCTGGGATTGCCCAGAGAATAGTCATATACATTTTCAGCTCCTACCTCTGAAGCTCTCTTTTTTCCGTACTCGAAAAGCTCTCTTATTGCAGAACGATTACTGCCCAGAGCAAGCATTGTTTGATTTAACATTATATAACCCCATATTTATCGATATTCAATTCATAATAACACGAATTTTTTCAAAATGCAAGGAAAATATTAAAATATTTCGACAGGTTACAAAAATATGACAAAAACCGCCGTTTAAGTGAATAAATGTACCAAAAATACGATTGAAAAATCTCACAAAATCTAATTTTTTGTTTATTGATTTTTTTTATTCAAAGTAATATAATCAAATTAAGTAGCAGATTGCTACGAAATTTCTTTGGAGGAAATCAAAATGAAGAAGGCATTCAAGTATATCGCCCTCGCACTCGCTATTGTTATGTGCATCGGTATGTTCTCCGCCTGCGGCAACAATACAACAGATGACGAAGGCGCAACAGAGGCTGTTTCCGTAGAGGTTGACGGCGCTACATTCAAGATAGGTGGCTCAGGTCCTCTCACCGGTGGCGCAGCTGTCTATGGTATCGCAGTAAAGAACGGTGCTCAGATTGCTGTTGACGAAATCAACGCAGCTGGTGGCATCAACGGCATGCAGATTGAGTTCAATTTCCAGGACGACGAGCATGACACAGAGAAGGCTGTAAACGCTTACAACACCCTTAAGGACTGGGGTATGCAGGCAATGCTCGGTACAGTTACAACTGGTCCCTGTCTTGCAGTTATCTCCGAAACAGCAGCTGACAATATGTTCCAGCTCACTCCCTCTGCTTCCGCAGAATCCGTAATCGTAAATGACAACTGCTTCCAGGTTTGCTTCACAGATCCTAACCAGGGCTCCGCTTCCGCAACCTATATCGCTGAGAACAACATCGCCACAAAGGTTGCTGTTATCTACAACTCCTCCGACGCATATTCAAGCGGTATCTATGCAACATTCAAGGCTGCTGCCGCCGAAAAGGGTCTCGAAATCGTAGCCACAGAGGCTTTCACAGATGACGCAAAGACCGATTTCAGCACTCAGATTAACGCCGCTAAGTCCGCAGGCGCAGAGCTTGTATTCCTTCCCATCTACGCTCAGGAAGCTTCCCTCATCCTCGCTCAGGCAGCAAGCGCAGAGTTCGACACAATCTTCTTCGGTTGCGACGGTCTTGACGGTATCCTCGCAATTGAAGGCTTCGACACAACTCTTGCCGAGGGCACTATGCTCCTCACTCCCTTTGCAGCAGACGCTCAGGACGACCTTACTCAAAGCTTTGTTAGCAAGTATGTCGAGCAGTTCGGCGAAACTCCCAACCAGTTCGCTGCTGATGCCTACGACGGAATTTACATCATCAAGGCTGCCGCCGAAAAGGCTGGCGTCACAGCTGATATGTCCGTTGCAGAAATCGGCGACGCTCTCAAGGCTGCTATGACCGAAATCACAGTTGACGGCCTCACTGGTCTTTCAATGACATGGACAGCAGACGGCGCCGTAAATAAGGCTCCCAAGGCTGTTAAGATTGTTGACGGCGTTTACACCGCTATGTAACCAACTCACAACACAAAGTACGCTCCACCCCGGAGCGTATTTTTTTCGCCCTCCCCACGCCCCTTGATAAACCTTAATCGCACGCCCACTTGATAAACCAGCGTAGCGAATTACTGCACGCCCCCTTGGGGGAGAGGGCCAGGCGAAGAGCCTGGCGAGGGGGGTTCTTCCTTCAAATCTCCGAATAAACTCCCGTAACCCATCCGCACGCCCCCTGAAAGGGGGAGAGGGCCAAGCTTTAGCTTGGCGAGGGGGTCGGCTACCAGCGTAGCGAACTAATCGCACGCCCCCTTGGGGGAGAGGGCCATTCATAGAATGGCGAGGGGGGGGTTCGT
>R06__coassemble_13_pt1 | contig 91503 bp, 70 predicted proteins | sample R06__metabat2_low_PE_028 | metagenome-assembled genome bin R06 | reverse complement strand
CACGCTTACGCTAAGTCATGTTTCACAAAGTCATGCTAACGCAAAGTCATGCTATCGCAAAGAAAAAAGTGAAATTTTTTGAGATAACTACTTGACAAATCAAAGCAAATATGATATTATATAGGCAAGCGATTTGATTATAAAGTCGGTTCCGAAAGTCTATCGTGACCGTTCGCACGCCACTAGAATTCCCAAGCGAAGTTCCCCAGCACATCGCACGCCCCCTTGGGGGAGAGGGCCATTCGCAGAATGGCGAGGGGGGTTCTCAAAGCTCAAATTCTGGACGAAGCTCCCCAGCCGTCCGCACGCCCCCTGAAAGGGGGAGAGGGCCGCCATGGATTGAGGCGGCGAGGGGGTCGGAAAAAGAAAATAGGAAATAGGAAATTGCAAGGAATTTGATTATAGCGGCCGCTCTGTGGGTTTTATTCCAAATTCGAACGAAGAACCCCCCTCGCCAAGCAAAGCTTGGCCCTCTCCCCCAAGGGGGCGTGCGTTATTCCGCTCCGCCAGTTTATTTAGGGCGTGCAGACGGCTACGGGAGTTTATTCGGAGAGTGAACGAAGAACCCCCCACGCCAAGCTAAAGCTTGGCCCTCTCCCCCAAGGGGGCGTGCGGTCAGTTCCGATAGACCTTCGGAGCGGTCGCTATAATCAAATCACGCAGTGATTTCCAGAGCCTAATGCCTTTTGCCCTGTCTAATGCCGGATGCCTTCGGAATTGTTAAGTGGCAAGTAAATAAAACAGACCCCGGAAATCCGAGGTCTTTGTGTTTTTGTTGAACTTATGCAAGCTCTGCGAAGTACTTGATTGTACGAACCATCTGGCTTGTGTAGGAGTTCTCGTTGTCATACCAGGAAACAACCTGAACCTGATAGAGATCATCACCGAGAGCGCTGACCATTGTCTGGGTAGCATCGAAGAGAGAACCGAATCTCATACCGATAACGTCGGAGGAAACGATTGCATCCTCATTGTAGCCGAAGGACTCAGAAGCAGCAGCCTTCATAGCAGCGTTGATGCCTTCCTTGGTTACATTTGCGCCCTTAACAACAGCTGTAAGGATTGTGGTGGAACCTGTGGGAACAGGAACTCTCTGAGCGGAGCCGATGAGCTTGCCGTTGAGCTCGGGAATAACAAGACCGATAGCCTTTGCAGCGCCTGTGGAGTTGGGAACGATGTTGGCAGCGCCAGCTCTTGCTCTTCTGAGGTCACCCTTTCTGTGAGGACCGTCGAGAATCATCTGATCGCCTGTGTAAGCGTGGATTGTGCTCATGATACCGCTCTGGATAGGAGCATAATCGTTGAGAGCCTTTGCCATAGGAGCAAGGCAGTTTGTTGTGCAGGAAGCAGCAGAGATAATCTGATCATCAGCTGTGAGTGTATCGTTGTTAACGGAGAAAACGATTGTCTTGAGATCGTTGCCAGCGGGAGCGGAGATAACAACCTTCTTTGCGCCTGCGTTGATGTGAGCCATGCTCTTTTCCTTGGAGCAGTAGAAGCCTGTGCACTCGAGAACTACGTCAACACCGAGCTGACCCCAGGGGCAGTCGTTGGCATCCTTTTCAGCGTAAATCTTGAGAGTCTTGCCGTCTACAGTGATTGTACCTGCCTCGTCGTCGGCGCTAACTGTGTGAAGACCTTCGCCGATTCTGCCGCAGTAACCGCCCTGAGCGGTATCGTACTTGAGAAGATGAGCAAGCATTGAGGGCTTGGTAAGATCGTTGATAGCTACGATTTCATAACCCTCTGCGTCGAACATCTGACGGAAAGCGAGACGACCAATACGACCGAAGCCGTTGATAGCAACTTTAACTGACATTTTTATTCCTCCAAAATGTGAATCTTTGGTTTTGCACCTTGTATTTTACTACTCTTTGACCATTTTTTCAAGCAAAATATTCAAATTTACAAAATTTCGGATATATGCACAAATTATTTTTTGAACTGGCATATTTTTTATACCTTGACAAATTGCCTTCGGTGGAGTATAATGAAAATGATATAAAATACGATTTATTATGGATACTGATTCTGACGATTCGTCATCCCGAGTCTAAAACTAAATTTGATGGAAAATTTTTCGGCGATTATCTCCCAGTATGCGGAGTTCATTTTCAAAATCCTGCTTTCCCTCGGCATGGCCGCCACGTTGGTGTTCTGCCTTGTTTATCTATTCGGCAGGAACAGAGGAAAGATGATTTTGGCTCTTCTTTTGTCGCCGGACGGTACCCAGAAGATTGAGATAAATTCCTGGGAGGTTTCCATCGGCAGAGCAAAAACCAGCGACATATTCCTTGACAATCCCACGGTTTCCCGTTTTCATGCTGTAATCGCAAGACGAGGCAAAGGCTGGGTTATTTATGATACAAAATCCAAAGCTGGCGTTTCGGTAAACGGGACAAAAATCAAAAAGAAGGCATACATCTTTGACGGTGACATACTCACCTTCGGGACATCTGTCATGACCTTCCGCTCACCGCTGTTTAAGAGACCCAATGCCGATGAGCTTCCGCCGGTACAACAACCCACCGTTCCAGCCTACACGGAAATACCCATTGCCAAGACCGTTGTGAATAAGGCAAAAAAACAGGCAAAGAAGCCGATTCCGGCACTTGTGAATTTGTCTGATGACAGTGTGATTTTGTTATTCTCGGATGAATATCTAATCGGACGAGGCGCTGAATGTGACATCATTCTGCCGGTTCTTACTGTGTCGAAAAATCACGCCATACTGACTCACGAGGATGGTTACTGGACTCTTCGTGACCTTGAATCCAAGGGTGGCACAGAGATAAACGGCAACAAGCTTACCACAGTACACACCATGCTTGACGGCGATGTGATAGCCTTAGGCGGTGTATTGTACAGATTCATCGAAAGATATATGGAAGAATAATATGACAGCTACCGACAATTCCGTACCGAGAACAAGAAAGACGAATGCGAAGGACCGTGTTCGTTATATGCCTACGGATGCTCAAATCAAAAAGGGCAGAATACGGGAAAAAATCGGCAAATGGTTCTTCATCACCTTGATTGCAACGATATTTGAGCTTATCGAATTTGTCTGCGTAGTGGCAACAAGTGACGAGGAGGACATTCCGCTTATTGTTTTTCTGTGTCTGCTTTTCATTGTGGTACAATGGGTGTATTTCATAGTATTTTCACTCATTGGCAAACGACGGATGGAGCTTGAAACCATCGGCTTCCTGCTAACATCTATAAGCATCACCATAACCGCAAGTATTGACTCATCAAAGCTTCTTATGCAGGTTGGGACCAGCGTCGCCGGGATTATCCTCTTCGCCGTAATGATATGGTTTTTAGAGAGCATAAACCGGGTGGTTGCCATGCGAATGCCCGTTGCGGTTGCCGCCATAGGACTTCTTGGACTTACGCTTGTGCTGGCGTCCTACACCAACGGAGCAAAAAACTGGCTCTATTTCGGTTCTATTTCCATTCAGCCCTCGGAGTTCGTTAAAATCGCCTTTGTGTTTGTGGGAGCGGCGACACTTGAAAAACTGCAAAACACTGTGTCCCTTTGGAAATACATCGCTTTTGCTCTCTGCTGTGTTGGACTTCTCTTCCTTATGCTGGACTTCGGCACGGCTCTCATATTCTTCGCAACCTTCCTTATAATTGCGTTTATGAGGTCTGGCGACATTAAGACTCTGTTTCTCATCTGTGCCGCTGGAGTCCTTGGCTGTGTGTTCATACTCCTGTATAAGCCCTATGTTGCGGACAGATTTGCCACCTATCGTCATATCTGGGACTACATAAATGATGGCGGTATGCAGCAGACACGCACAATTATCTATTCACTCAGCGGTGGACTTTTCGGTGTTGGAATAGGCAACGGAAAGCTTCGTGACATCTTCGCAGCCTCGGAGGATTTGGTCTTCGGTGTGGTATGCGAAGAATTCGGCATTGTAACCGCATTTGTGATTATGCTGGTGTACATCGCTCTGCTCATCTATGCAATTCGTCAGGCAAAATATGCCCGGTCAAGCTTTTATTCAATCGCAGGTGTGGCGGCGGCAGGTCTGATTTTGTTCCAGGCGGCGCTGAATGTATTCGGTGTCAACGACCTTTTGCCCTTTACAGGAGTCACCTTGCCGTTCATCAGCCGAGGCGGTTCAAGTATGATATGCTCCTGGGGACTTCTTGCGTTTATAAAATCTATGGATCTGCGTACATATCCCAAGGTTATGAAGGAGCTGTACCGCAGTGAGAGGAGATAAAATGAAAAAGACAATCACGGTGATTATTTGCGTAACGGCACTCATTGTGGCGGTATTCACTTCCTGTGGACAGACTGGAAATACGGAGCATCCCACTGTAAGTCCGGAATTTGAGGCAGCCACAGGCACTCCACGGGAGGACGGTACTGCCGAAGCGATTACCTGCGAGAAATTTGAGTTCAACTTCATTATCACAGATTCGGACTCCTCCAATAGCTATCGTATATGCTCCACCACAGGCCATTTACTGGGTGATGCAATCGGTAGCCTTGTGGCTGGAAAATACAACGAAGACGGAACTATGACTGTAAAGACTGTCAACGGAATAGAGGCACCGGACAATATGGTGTGGAATTTCTATCTTGACGGAGAAAAGCAAACCGGAAGTCCGGATATTATCGAAATCACAAACGAAAGTACTGTTGAAGCAAGGCTGGAAAAGGCTGAATAGGATACATATTATGAATAAAAAGAACAAAAAGAAGAACGGCTCGGTTGTGACTGAGCATCTCACACTCATTCCCATGACCGTCGAGGAGCTGGAAAGTCTGTCGGTGTACAACGAGGACGAAACTGTCAAGGCAACATACAAAAAAATGGCGGAGCTGGTATCTGTCAATCCGAGGAATGCCTTTTGGTACACAAACTGGAAGGTTATGCTGACGGATGACCGCACCGTTATCGGTGGCGCTGGATTTTCTGGACTTCCCAACGAGAAAAAGGAGGTCAAGGCACATTGCTCTCTTCTGGATTACTATCTGGACAAAAATTACGGCGCTGAGGTTATCAAGGCTTTGACTGAGGTTGCGTTCAGATTTGACAACTGCGTTACCGTGACTGTCCCCGTAATGTCCCAGTCGGATTTGGGTGAATTTGCCTCCCTAACCCTTGACGGATACCACCGTGAGCTTGAGGATGACGGCACAATCTCCTTCAAAATCGAAAAAAAGCCAACCTATAATGTGGCGATTTTCTCCCTATTCGGAATGCTCTTCGGACTTGGCGCCGGACTTATACTCTCCAGCACCTTCCTTATTCCCACTCTTGCAGGTCTGTTCTGCGGATTTGTGGTGGGAATGGCTCTGGATATTTCCGACAGAAAGCAAAGAGAGGACGCCGGTTTAAGCAAAAAGAAAAAGAAGAAAAAGGACAATCCAGATACGGAGGAAGAAGAATGAATACATATCCTCAGGTTGCAATAATGGGCAACTATACCCTCACTTTCAAAATAAGAATAAACGGCGCTCCGAGAAAATTCGAGTACAATGTGTCCTCCATAGGCGAACAGTTTCCCGAGGTGAAAATGTCCTTTTGTGGCAGTGAAACCTCCGATTCAAACCGTTACTTTGACCTGGAATTTTGCGGAAACGACAGCGGAATAAAGGCGGTTCTTCACCCGAAGATGCCCTTTGAAATTGTATCTGCAAAGGTGGATTTTCTTCACGAATATGCTCCTGGTGATTTGGTGTATTCAGCTGGCTATCAGTCCTGGACGACGGTTAAGGAGTACGCCGCAAACGAGTATTGCCGGGACATAATTCCGCTTGCAATGGGCAAGACACTGCGTCACTATGCCGGTATTTCCGCCGACGATGAGATTGTTGGAAAATACCCTGAAAAGCCCGGCATGATTCACTCCGTCACCTATACCTACATCAAAAACGGTGAAGATATGATTTTGATGGGAAGTATGGACGAGAAGTACGGATACACAATATTCCGCACAGATATGAACAAGGGCTCTTTCTCCATTGAGCGTGACACAAAGGGCGTGTTCGTCCGTGGCGGCAGCTATGATCTCTTCGATGTGAGATTCTTTAAGGGTGGCTATGATGAGGTTTTCGATGGGTATTTCGGCGCTATGAACCTCCGCAAGCCTGCAATCGACCATCTTGCCGGCTACACCTCCTGGTACAACTACTTCCAGAAAATCGACGAGAACATCATTCTCCGTGATTTAGACGGACTTGACAGAGTGTCGGACAAGGTGTCCATATTCCAGATAGATGACGGTTACGAAACCTTCGTTGGAGACTGGCTTGACCCATGTGATAAGTTCCCCAATGGTATGAAATACATTGCTGACAAGGTTCACGCAAAGGGATATCTTGCTGGCATTTGGCTTGCACCGTTTAATGTTCAGATTAAGTCCAGAACCTTCAAGGAACATCCGGACTGGATTCTTCGTGACGAAAAGGGAAAACCTGTTATGGGCTGTATGGGCTGGGGCGGAGCATATACCCTTGACTTCTACAAGCCCGAGGTAAAGGCACATATCAGGCACTTCTTTGACGTCATCCTGAATGACTGGGGCTTTGATATGGTGAAGCTTGACTTCCTGTACAGCGAGTGTCATACCGCAAGATACGGCAAGTCCAGAGGTCAGATTATGTGCGAGGCAATGGACTTCCTTCGTGAGTGCTGTGGTGACAAGCTCATTCTCGGCTGCGGTCTGCCAATCGGAGCCTCCTTCGGTAGAGTTGATGCCTGTCGGATTTCCTGCGATGCTGATTTGAAGTACAGTGGCAAGTTCTACAACAAGCTCCATGTCAACAACGAAATTCCCTCTGCAGTCAACGCCATTAACAACAGTATTTTCCGCCGTCATCTGAACGGCAGAGTCTTTGTCAACGACCCGGATGTGTTCTTCCTGCGTGACAATAACCTTGATTACACCGATGAACAAAAACTCCTGCTTGCCACAATCAACAATATGTTCGGCAATGTTCTGTTTGTATCCGACAACGCAGGCGACTACGACGAATATAAATGCGGTATCGTGTCCCATATGTTCACGAAGTCCGACTTCAAGATAAAGGATGCCGGATATATCGGTTCGGAATGCGTGCGTATTACCATTGACGGACAGAACGGCGACAGGATTTTCAAGTTCAATATCCGTACCGGCGAGGTCTATGATGATGCCGGACTGAAATTCTTTGCCTCAAAATAATGAACAAATCGGGATTTATCTGTCCAGTATGCGGGAGTTTTCTCACATATTCGGTTGTTTCATACAGGTGTGAAAATAATCACTCCTTTGATAAAGCGAAAAAGGGCTATGTGAATCTCCTGCAAAACCAGGGTAGCAAAAACAAGCGTCACGGCGACGATTTGGAGATGCTTAAAGCCCGGGAGAGCTTTCTTTCCGCCGGATTTTACGAGCCTCTGCGAAACAAAATTGCAGGGCTTATTTCGGGATTTGACTTTGCAAACCGTGAGATTACACTTGCGGATATCGGCTGTGGTGAGGGCTATTATACCTCATACATCGCTACATATCTTGCGGAGAAAAATCCTGTGTCGGTGTTTGGAATAGACATCTCAAAGGACGCTCTTGCCTTGATGCATAAACGCCTGCCTGAAGCAAACCTCGCCGTTGCAAGTATGACTAAGCTGCCCTTTGCGGAGGGTAGTGTGGATGTTTTGATGAATATCTTTGCGCCATATTCAGCCGGTGAGTTCTCGAGAGTCCTGTCCTCAGATGGAATATTTGTGAAGGTAATTCCGCTGGAAAGGCATCTCTTTGAATTGAAGGCTGCCGTTTATGATGAGCCCTACGAAAATAAGGTGGATTACGGTACGCCCGTTGGCTTTGAGAAAATTTCGTTCGATAAAGTTGAATACAAAATGAATCTCTCCGGTCAGAGCCTCATCGATTTGTTCAAAATGACACCCTATTATTATAAGACAGGTATCGGCGACCAGAACAAAATCACACAGGCTACACAGCTGGAAATTTCCGCAGAATTCGGAATAGGAATATACCGTAAATCGTAGTAAAAACATAGTACGCACCACTTTTTGATGCGTACCGATTGTTTTATATGGACTCAATAATCAATTTTTGATTACCGGCTCGTCGGGTTTCTTGACATTTGTTTTGACTTCAACGGCTGGTTCCTTGAGTGAGTTGTAAGCCTTGCGGAGCTTTTCGGATGGAATTGCCTGTATGGCTTTCAGCTCTTTTTCTCCCATATCCTTTACCATTGAAACGAATTCACGGGATTTGAGAACCGCAGATACAGCTGTTTCGTTGATTTTGCCGTCAGCAAGGTTGCCTGCGATTTTTATTGCGGTCTGCTTGTAGAGGTATTCCATCTTATCCGCAATCATAACCTTAAGGTTGTTCTTTTTTAACTCCACGCTGGAAAATTCCAGAACATCCTTTACATAATTAATACGGCGTTTTGCGTAATCGGAGAGCTTTGCCTCCTTGACCTTGTCGCCTGCCGGATCCTTGTATTTGAGATACTTCTGGGCGGCGATGTTGAGCTTATTCGTGTATTTAAGCTTATCCGCTGGAGTGACGGCTTCATTCAGCTTTGTAAGAAGTTCCTTAACCTTTTTGAACTGTTCAGAGGAATGTATTGCCGGATGGTCGATTTCCTTCGTGCCGATTCTTTCCATGAGAGAAGCAAGAGTGTGATTGGTCTTTTCGGCAGCGGTAATCTCTTCCATTTCAAAGACATGATTTTTCAGTGGACCTGTTTTTTCTGCGGCTATATCCACGGATTTCGCAGATTTGATGTCCTGGAAGAAATTCAAATCGAGCTGTACGACGGAATTTTCTTTGTAATGTTCTTCAAGCTTTTTTATGGAGCTGTATATACCTGCGCCGGCTACACCTTCCTTTTCGCAGAACAACATCTTTCCAATAGGCGGTGCGGTGGTTTCCAGGGATACAATCATATCATTGCCACCGATTTTGACCGGCAGAGTGAATGCGCAGTGGGAGTCGAAGATATGGTACTTGTTTTCAGCCTGGTTTGCTGGATTGTCTTCCGTGTTGATTTTTATTCTTGTGCAGTCGCAGGAAATTTCCTCCTTGCCCTCCTGACGGCGTTTGTTGTTCACTGCTTTGGCAAGAGAGAGGTTGATGTTGGCGGAAATATCGCAATTTATCGGCAGAAGGAATTCTTTATTTTCGGCTGTGTCGATGTCTTTAAGACGGTAAAGTGAATCGATTCTGTTCTTGAAGTCCTCGTAGGAGTCCTTGTAGAACTTTTCCTTCTCCTCAAATCTTTCCGTTTTGCTGTCCTTATAGAGATGATTGAGGTTGAACTGCATTGCCTCCAGGGCATCGGTGGTCAAGTCGAAGCCGTCGGTTATGTCCTCAAAAATTTTCTTGTTTGCGTTGAAGAATGTGACGAAATTATCCCTCTTGTCGGCTGGTATATCGAAATATTTGAGATGATTGTTTATATCCTCGCCATCGCTGAAAATTCTAAAAAGAATATCCGAGCTGAATTTCCTGAAGCCAGCGTAATCCACATTGCCGTCCTTGTTGAATAATTTATTCGCAAGAGCCTTGGAAAAAAGGTTTATGTTCTCACGAATATTGACAGGTGTACCGTCATCAAGGAGACCCTCATCAGGGAATTTATGACGCATAATATAGCCGTCAGTGGTCTCTTCAAATTGCAAAAAATCGGCTGCCGGCTGGTTTTCAAGGTCAGCCTTCACCTGGGCGGACACGGTCATTCCGCCGTAATATGTTTTTCCGTATTCTTTTCCTGGTTTGCTCATATTAATCACCTTTTATTTTAGTCCAGCAGAGGGCACCTGTGGATTGATGGATTTTGATATTTCTGAAATTACATCATCTGACAAGCCACATTCTGCTTTTATTGAAGGATTCTTTTCGAGATAATCTGAAACGGAGGATATGGATGTTTTGATTAAGGACAGAAGATTTTGGTCGTTTTCGGATTTTGCTACGTCGTGGATTTCACTCAGACGCAGGATTTTATCGCCAACTTCACGGGCTGTCAAGGGCTTTTGGACGGAATCGGGAATTGCCTTGTTTTTGATAATTCCGGCAAAGGCAAAATCGTTCTCGATGAGCTGGGCATCGTGGTAGCCGTTGGCAAGCTTTTTCATGCGTGCATTGAGATCCGCCACCGCTTTTTCTGCCGCCTTGTTCATATTTTCAAGGCAGTTTTCCGAGAACATTGCAAGTTCCTGGGCCGCAACACTCTTCCGCTCGTCATCTGACTGATATTCGATGCAGGCGTCCTTGAGCCCGGTGTAGCTTTCACGCATACTGTTCAGCGCATAGTCGTCAAGAGGACATTCGCCATCCTCCGCAAGAAGATGGTTTACAACAGCGATGTGTTTGCCGATTTCAGCGGTACTTTCGTCATTGCCAAGTACATTCAGAAAGCTTTTGAACATGAGAGTCTGTGCAGCCGCCGGAAGAAGCTCGTTTTTGCTTTTTTCTATGGTAGCGCTCCTCTGCTCAGGCGATAGCAAAATACCATCCGAACCGGAGATTATTGCAGCAGTTTTGCGGATTTTCTCCTCCTGCTCACGGTTGTAGTTTTCGACTATGATTTCGTAGAGCCTGTAGTATTCGCTCTCTTTCCGTTTTTCCTTTTCACGCTGGAGGCGTTCCTCTTCTGTGGAGAAAGATGGATTGTTGAATTTATTCATAACAAACCTCGGATGTGTATAGATATAAAGTCTGGCTTCACAAAGTCTTGCTTCGGAAAGTCATATTCCATACGCCATAGTGGCATCTGAAATATGTATATTCTCGCTTGCCTTCTGGTGGGACACAAGTGCCTCGGTGATTTTTTCGTCGGACACGGTGAGATATGAGTCATTGACCTCTTTAAGGCTTGCTCCGGGAGCCTGTTTCCAGGGTTCGCCTGGCTTCATTCTGTAAAGCACACCTTTTCTCTCAGCCGTTTCAGGGATGCCGTTTGTCAGTCTGTGAGATTCCTCATCATTGACGGAGAGAATGAGTGCATTATGCTCAATTTCACGGTCAAGAAGTATTGAAGAAATATTTCCGTTGTCGGATTTCACCATATTGTCAAGGAGCTTGTCGTCACGGAAAAGCTTCGTATATTTTTCGATTTCCTGGGATTTTTTACCGTTGATGCTGTTGTTCTCGGAGGAAACTATCTTGTTGCTCTTTGCCTTTTGGAAGGCGCAAACATTCGCAATGGCGTCCTTCATAGCGCTCTGTTGAGTCTTGAATGCAGGCGATTCAGGGCTTGAGGGCATACCGATGTCACGAAGCGTCTTTAGTGAGGTCAGGGCATTCTGTCCGATGGCATACATCACCGTATTTTTCGGGTAGCTCTCCGTAAGCTCTGTCATTTCCTCAATTCGTTTGTTGAGCTTTTCGGTATCGGAATTTCGTTTTTCAGTCAATTGGGATTTCGTTTTCGACTTCTGCTCTGCGGCGGCTGCCATTTTGAGAATACGATTGTCGGAGGGCAGATTGGACAGCTCCAGGACGGACTTATTCACTTCTTCTTCTGTAGCTCCGGGCATTCTCTGCCAGCCGTTCACTCCGGGCTGTTTGTAGATTTTGCCGAATACAACGGATTTTTCCGGAATGAGATTTCCGCCGGGATTTTCCTTGACATCCTTCATCATCGACGCACCAAAACGGTTGAGTGACTTTTCGTCGGTGAGAATTTCGGTAAATTTCTTCGCTGGGTCGTCGCCCAAAAGCTTTTCTGCACTGCTAAGACCCGTATTTTTCTCGAATGCCTCACGGATTTTTGCGGAATTTTCATTCGCCGAGGTGAGGAGCTTTATGGAGTTTATGTCGTCAGATTTGAGTACTTTGTCTATACGATTCATAACAGCCAGCTTTGCAGAGGCCTGCTTTACCGCAAGAAGCTGTTCCTCGTATTTTGGGTCAAAGGGATTTTCCGGAAGACCCTTTTCATTGACATCCTTCAGGCTTTGTACAGCAGAGGCAAGAGTGTCCTTAATCGGCGATGAGTCGGGATAGAGCTCCATCTGTCTTTCCAAATCCGCAATCTTAAACTCAAGTTCTGACGGCTTTTTTTCTTCGGGAGCCTTTACAACCTCCTGTTGCGGCTGCTGAACAGGCTCTACGACCTCGGATTTTACCTTTGGCTCTTCCTTTATCTGCTCAGGCTCTTCCTTTTTTACGGCAACAGGGTTGATGTCCACTGCCGCCTTTGCGACAATTTTATTGTCACTTTTGCAGACTAAATTCCAGAGCTTAGCTGCGTTGTTGTCAAGTCCGCCCACAACGAAATTCCTCTGCATAAAGTTGATTTCCTGGGGCGATTTATTGGGGTCCAGCATTGAGCGTACTCTTTCGCTATTGGAGAAATTGTTCTTCAGATAACTGAGAAGCTCCGGATTTTCATCCAATTCGGCGAGCATTTCCGGCTTGTTGAATTGCATTTTTAACCGTGCCTCAAAGAGGTTCTCAAGCTCGGATTTCGTGAGATTTTCACCGTTCTCCAACTTCTTTTCCAGGTTTGCGGAGTCTATTTTTGCACGGAACTGCACTCTTTCCAGTTCATCGGGATTATGCTCTGGCGGATCCAGCGTCATATCATGCTCTGCGGATTTTCTTATAAATGTATTAGATGTGTCACGAGCCTTGTCAGTATGCAGAGAGTTGTACAGCGGATTGTCCTTCACCTGCTGTTTTGCCTGTTTGTATTGCTCCACAGACGGAATTTTGAAACCGCAGTAGTCCAGGAACATCAGAACAAAATTGGGACGGTTAAGTCTTGGCGGAGTTTGGTATTCTCTCGCTCGGAGAGTCTCATTCTCGGCATCGTATGCCAGCTTGTGAAATCTACTGTTATCTCTATCCGATATATATATACCAGTGTTGGACAGGAGAATGTCCGTTGCCGCCTTTTCTCTTTCCGAGGCGGTGAGATTTCCTTTTTTGCCAAGGTCGATGCTGTCTCCGTCCCCATTACGGATAATTCCGCTTTTCACCGCTTCCTCAAACCAGGTGCCGGAGCGATATTTGTTGAGTTCGTTTTCGTAGCCTGCGGCGATGAGAGCTTTTTTGATGAGTCCCAGCCTGCCAGAGCCTGCCTCTTCCTCAAATACCGGCAGTGGCATACTGCTTGTTCCAGCATATAATGTATTGTTATCCTTCGGGGGCATAATACTCCTCCCACTATGTTTTTTTCATCATAATAGCATTACTCTGTTAACAGATGTATAACTTTTTTGGCTGAAAAAAATTTTTTTTGTTAACAGGAATTTTGTTATACATCTGTTAACCGTGCTGTGTTATGATGTGGGAGCAAAAAACAATTTTCCGTTTTGGAGGAAAAATTCATGAAACTCAAAAATACTCTTATCGGTTCCGCTTCTGCTGTTTCCACAATGCTCTTTACAGCTGTTACTGCTTTTGCAGAGAGCACAACCAATGCTCTTGATGCAGTATCCACTCCCATCGTTGACCTCATCAACAGCTTCCTTACTCCTCTGCTTGCAGTTGTCGGTGCTCTCGGTACTCTCTACTGCGTAATCCTTGGCGTTAAGTATGCAAAGGCTGAAGAGCCTCAGGACAGAGAGAAGGCAAAGTCACATCTCAAGAACGCAATCATCGGCTTCGTACTTATCTTCGTGCTTATGCTTGTCATCAAGCTCCTCATGCCCGTTATGACAAACTGGGTACAGACAAACGGCACTGTAGCATAACCAAAAAGCTTTCCGAGGTTGTATCTGTCCTTATGACGGGTACAACCTATAACACTATATAAAGAGCTTGAAAATTAAGCCTGAAATACGGTTTGAAAGGTCAGATTTATGTCCATACTTGAAGATATAAACAAGAGCGTAAAGAAAAAACATCCGCTGGTGATAGTGCTGATAGTGCTGCTTGAAATCATTGCGGGCTTCGCAGTGGGATTCATTCTGCTGAACTTCATAAATCAGCTCTCCGATATAACCCTCGGCAAGGGCTTTCATTTGGATTGGGAGATACTTGGCGAGTGGAAAACCTGGGGCTATGGCTGGGCGGCAATTATCCTGCTTGTGCTGTTTACTTTCTTCGGAGGCGACATAGTCAAATTCTTCGGCAACGATACGGAACATCTGCTTAAAGGTGATGCAAAGCGTATTGATACAGGTCTTGAAAACAGCCGTTTTCTCACTGAAAAAGAGAGAGATAGTCTGTTTCCGAAATGTACCTATGATGAAATTGGCTCTCTCAAAAAGGACGGCGTGCCTCTCAGGGCAGAGGTGGACAAAAAGGGTACTCTTCGTTGTTCATTCCTTCCGGGTACACATTCCCTGGTAATCGGCGCCACCGGTTCCGGTAAGACTACCACCTTCATCAATCCCATGATTCAGCTTCTCGGAGCCTCCTCCTGTGGCAGCTCCATGATTATCACCGACCCAAAGGGCGAGCTCTTTGACCTCCATTCTGCTTTCCTTCGTGACAGAGGCTATGAGGTCCTCGTACTTGACCTTCGTGATACCTACGCATCCTCCCGATGGAACCCACTTGGCTCAATTTGGGATATGTATGCTGAGTATTCCAGAATCGGAAAGGAAATCAAAATTCACAGAGATGCCTACCGTGAGGAATCTGGTCTTACTCTGGCAGACGGTGAAATACCCGAGGGTGAGCTTTGGGCGGAATTTGGCGGAAAGGCATACGGCTCACTCCGTCATTGTCAGGATGATGTTTCCGTTACTCGTCAGAAAATCTACGACGAAATGTATGAGGATTTGGCTGACCTGGTTGCTGGAATTTGCCCCATTACAAACGAAAAGGATCCGCTTTGGGAAAAGGGTGCAAGAAGTATAATCACAGCCACATGTATTGCCATGCTGGAGGACAGCGATGACGAGCGTCTTGGTATGACGAAGGAAAAGTTCAACTTCTACAACATCAATAAAATTCTCACCAACTCCGAAAACAATTATGAGGCTCTGAAAAATTATTTTGAAGGCAGACCCAAGCTTTCCCAGGCATACACTCTTTCAAGGCAGGTTCTTGCCGCAGCAGACCAAACCCTCTCAAGCTATATGTCAATCACCTTTGACAAGCTTTCCATATTCAACGACAGAGGAATTTGCGGTCTTACATCGGCAACGGATATTCACGCCGACAAATTTGCCGAAAAGCCCACGGCTCTCTTCCTTAAAATTCCGGATGAAAAGGATACCCGTCACGGCATAGCCTCCCTCTTCATACTCAGTATGTACAAGGCTCTCATTAAGGTTGCCTCCGCAAGAGAGGATTTGAGCCTTCCACGAAATGTCTACTTCATTCTGGATGAGTTCGGAAATATGCCGAAAATCGAAAAATTCGGTCAGATGATTACCGTTGGTCGTTCCAGAAAAATCTGGTTCAATATGGTAGTCCAGAGCTATTCACAGCTCAACAATGTATACGGCGAGACTGTTGCGGACATCGTAAAATCCAACTGTGGTATGAAGATGTTCATCGGCTCCAACGATATAGGCACCTGCAAGGAATTCTCCGAGCTTTGCGGTAATATGACCGTAAAGACAACCTCCACATCAAGTCAGCTCTCCGGCAAGGAGGACAATGTCAGCCTCTCCAGCCAGACCCAGGTTCGCCCGCTTATCTATCCATCTGAGCTTCAGAAACTCAACAATAAACAGTCCACGGGTAACGCCATTATCGTTACCTTCGGAAACTATCCTCTCAAAACGAAATACACACCCTCTTACCTCTGTCCGTTCTATAAGACCGGCAGAGTTAGCACCGACGATATGCGTCTGCATATGTTTGTTGCGGAAGAGGTTTACTACGATGTAGGCGAAAGAAACGAGCTTGTTCTTGGCGCCTGAAACGAAAGGTGAATTGCGGTGAAAAAATCATTCTCTGTACTCCTTGCATTCCTGCTTGCGGTTTTATCCAGCGCAACAGTTCTGTATGTATCTGCAACGGATGTGGATATGGGCTATGAAGGAGTTCTCGATTCATATTACGACTCCGACGGAATAAAATCTGTCAGTGATGATTCCACCGCAAGGACCACCGTAACGGGAAACATCTCTTACGACTCCACAAGTAAGCTTTTCTATTATCTCGTATCTGACATCGCCAAGCCCTTTACTTCCAATGTGTGCGACGGTATGGTCACAACGGAGGCTGTATCCCTGTCGGCGCCTGATGGAATTTCCGCCCAGCTTTACCGTGACGGTGAGCTCTACGACGGCGACCTCAATTCAATTACGGCAACAGGCAATTATGTGTACCGTGTGGGCACAAACCAGGATACAAGCGAGAGAATACTGGAATTTACAATTGTGGGCAAGGTTACCGGTCTCATCAGCTCCTACACTATCCCCGATGGCTTTGCAGTGGACTCTCTCACCTTCAATGGCGAAATGAAACAGACCTCATCATCTGTTGTTACCTTCGATGAGGACGGCGACTATAATCTGTCATACAGATGCTCCGCCACAAGAGTGGTCTACTCTCTCAATATAACTATAGACCATACTCCTCCGGAAATAGTCCTTGAAGGCATTGAGGACGGCAAAATCAGAGGTCCCGTTGAAATCAAGGGTCTTGAAGAAGGTGCTTCTGTATCTGTCTATCGTGACGGCGAGGCAGAGGCTTATACTTCAACATTAACAAAAAGCGGAAAATATGACCTTATCGTCACTGATAAGGCAGGCAATAAATCAACCTATTCCTTCACGATACTGATTTATCTCAACTACGGCACATTCTTCTTCTTTGCGGCAATAGTTCTCATCATCGTCGCAGTTGCCGTTTGGATGATTGTATCCAAGAAGAAAATGAGAGTGCGATAAAAAGGGGTGAATGCTTTTATGCTCTCGGTTCTTTTGTCTCCGGTCACAATGCTGGGCATTGGAGATATATTCAATAAAATCGGGGACTTCTTCACAAGTATTCCCTCGGCAATAGGCAGTGCCCTTGTTAACGCCATCAGCAATCTGGTGGGAAAAGGACTTTACTACCTCATCGTAAAGGGTCTGCTTAGTATAGTAAATGTCTTCTATAACATTTTTGCAGTGTTTGCGGGACTTCAGAAAGTGGACTACGACGGCTCCAAGAACTACCTTCTCAATGTGTTCTTCGAGAACTCCACTATAACCAATATCTACTGGGCAATGGCGCTTGTGGGTATTGCCATGATGTTCTTCTTCGCTATCATCGCCGTAGTCAGAAAAATATTCGACATCGACGACAAGCATAGAGCATCCCTTGGCACAATCCTCAAAAACTGTTTCAAGAGTATAATGGTGATTTTGCTTCTGAGCCTCTGTGTAACTGGTGTGCTCAACGGTACCAACATACTTATGCAGAGCGTCACATACATATTCGACAACGCAGAAGTTCTGGGCAAAACTCAGTATATAGAATACACCGACAGTCAGTATGCCACCATGGCGAGGGTGCTAAATACCATCGGCAATTACTCCTTAAATCCCTCCTCAGACAGCCGATACAATATAAACAGCTGTTTCAATGAAATTCGGGGCGATTTGTACGAGCTGCGGGAACAGGGTGTCTTTGACGGGCATTATTCCACCGTTGACGAGGACGGCAATGAGATTTCAAACTGGATGACTCTCCTGCAATCCATTGTTGAATGTGCGGATTTGTCCACAGACCTTGATATGGATGTGTACTCCGAGGGCGTCAGTAATGCCATAAAGAACGCAATGAAGACGCTTCAGAACAACCCGGGACTTGAATCCCTCAAATCCTACACCTTCCCGGTTTATTCTGCATCCTCCTCGGAATGCAATATAGACAAGGCGATTTTCCTTGCCGGCACCACACATGCCGCAAAGGATTCCAAATATAACTCCGGCGCCTCAATTATGGACGCAATAAGAGGACCGTTCTACAACGGTGAGAGAAATATGTATGACCTCTCCGATGTTACATCTGTATTTGACATCGGCGTAGGCAGTATAGACTATGTGCTCATACTTATCTTCGGCTTCTTTGCCCTAAAATCTCTCTTTACGGCGATTTTGCAGTGCGCATCGAGAATTTTCGTTCTCATCGGACTTTACATCTCTGCGCCTCCGCTTATCTCAACTATGCCCTGGGATGACGGCGAAAAGTTCAGACAGTGGACAAGTGCCTTCATCGTGCAAAGCTTCAGTGTTTTCGGAGCAGTTATACCAATGCGACTTCTCCTCACTGTTGTACCGATTATCCTCAGCGACAGTCTTACCCTGTTTGCGGATTCGGCATTTATGAATATCGTGGCGAAGCTTCTGCTTATTCTGGGCGGATTCTTCGCAGTGGATGCCTTCGGTAATGTGCTCAACGGTATACTTTCCGGTAACGGCGGTATGGCGTCTGCGGCGGCTGTTGGTCAGACAAATGCGGCTGCCGGCAGAGCATTCAGCATCGGCGCAGGTGTTGCAAGTGTGGCGGCTGGTACAGGTCTTAGAGTCGGCGGTCGTGTGGCTGGCGGTGTGGCAAAGGGCGTTGCAAGTGGCTTTTCCACTCTCACAGGTCTTACCACTGTTGGAAGGTCAATTAACCGTGGACTTTCCTCCATCAGTGAAGGTGTCAGCAATAAGTGGGAACAGCTTAAGGAACACGGCGGTATCTGGGGTGCTATGAGTGGCAGACTTCCCTCAAGTAATGCCAATTTAGGCGGAAAATCCTCAAACAGCCTTCCGGGAAGTAATTCGAATATTTCCAGCAAGAGTAATTTAGGCTCCTCGGCAAAGGTTCCTCCACCGAAAAAATAGACGGTAACAAATTTTATAGGATGTGATTTTTATGCGGCTTATTCCGGGTAAAACCAAAGTAAAAATTGAATTATTCAAGGGCGTATCCCTGACAGACATAATCATAGGTGCCATTGCTTTTGGACTTATGATGCTTGTCCTTATGTCAAATTTGCCCGGAAAGCTGTATTTCTGCATTGCGGTAGTGTTTATTGCCGCATTGCTTCTTGTTCGTTTCGACAGTGAACCTAGCTATGTTTACATCCGCAGAATGCTCCGTCACTATGGAAACAGCAGACATTATGACAAGGTTTGGACAGACGACACCTACACCACGGACGGCGACCTCTTCGATAAGGTAGGCGACGAGCTTTTCAGTGATGATGAGGAAGACGAATCCGAAAAAACCGAACCTGTTCTCTCAAAAAAAGAGGAGAAGGCTCTCTATAAAGAGGAGCAGAAAATTCTCAAGAGCAGGAACGCCACTAAGGAAGAAAAGGATGCCGTCTGGCTTGCACGAGCAAACCGCAGCGCTGCCAAGAAGAGTGCAAAAAAGGAGACTCGTGCAGAGAATATCTCCTATGACCCGATTGAGGACATAATCGCCTTCACTGGAATTAAGGATGGTTTCATCGAATATGCCGGTGAATACTACGGCGCAGCTATAGAAATTCCTCCCGTGGAATTCCGTTTCTTCAGCGAAAACAGACGGTCAAATTCTATCGAAAATGCGGTAGGCAGAGTACTTCGCAACCTCAATCCCGACTATGCTGCAAACATCGTTAAAATTGAAAGACCGGTTCTTTACGATTCATACATTGACAATGAATACGAAAAACTGGAGGAGGTCAAGCTCTCCTATGAGCGTGGCGTTATCACCGAGGAGGAGCTTAAAGCCCGTGTTGAGGTTCTCTATGAACGCATCAATGAGCTTCGTACTCTTTGCTTCGAAAATAAGGTGGTTCAGCCATACTATTATATAGTCCTGTTTGACGGCGACAAAAAACAGCTTGACATTAGAGTTGACTCCGCCCTGGATACTCTTCGTGCAGGCGAGCTTTTGCCGAAACGACTTAATGACAAGGAACTTGCTGTATTTCTGAAATACAACTATGAAATAGACTTCGATGAGCGTGACATCGAAAAAATTAAGCCAGAGGACTACGCCGCATGGGCAATGCCTCAGACGGTATCCTTCAAGGCAAGAACAACCGAGATTAACCACATCGTGACTCATAACCTCAGGGTAATCAACTATCCCATGGAGGTTGGCGACGCATGGATGGCAGGTCTTATGAGTATTCCCGCAACAAGGGTTATGATTAAGGCAAAACCCATGGATCACGGAAAATCCGTCACCGCAATTGACCACTCCATTCAGGAAATTCGTGACAGGCTCAACAGTACAGGAATTGAATCAAGACGAATTGAACTTTCCGCCCACGCAGATTCTTTGTCGGAGCTTCTTGTGATGCTCCAGGGCGAAAATGAAACTCTTCTGAGCGTGAATATATATGTCACAGCCTACGACATCAACTCCACCAAAACGCAGGCAGGCGACAAGAAAATACCCGACTCAAACCTTGCCAATATCACTTCAATGAAAAAGACGGTTCGTCGTATTTTCAGTGAGTCCAGAGTAAAGCTTGAAAATTTGGATTTCAGCCAGCTGGAGGGCTTCATCGGCGCAGGTGTCAGCGGTTATGACCCACGCACTAAGGACGGCAGAGGTATTCCGTCAAATTCCGTTGCGGCGGCATATCCCTGGATTTACGCCAACATTCTTGACAAAAAGGGCATTAAGCTTGGTATGAATGAAGGCGTGCCCGTGTTCGTGGATTTCTTCCGCAGAGATGACGAGAGAGTTAACTCCAACATGGTCATCGTGGGTAAGTCCGGTTCCGGTAAATCCTACGCCACAAAGAGCTTCCTCACCAACCTTGCGGCGGACGATGCGAAGATATTCATACTTGACCCGGAGAATGAGTACTCCGAGCTTGCAAATAGCCTTCACGGAAAAATCATCAATGTGGGCAACGCAAGTCAAGGCAGACTCAATCCGTTCCATATCATCACCGCACTTGAGGATGATGAGGACGGCAGCAGCGGTTCCAACAGCTATTCCACACATCTTCAGTTCCTTGAGGAGTTCTTTAAGCAGAGTCTTCCGGACTGCGAGAAGGACGCTTTGGAATACCTCAATGCTCTTATTGACAGATGCTACCTCAACAAGGGCATCACCAATGAAACTAACCTTGGCAAGCTCAGACCCGAGGATTACCCGATATTCGACGATCTCTACGATACAATTCTTGCGGAATTCCAGGTCTCCGACAATGAGTACATACGCAGGATGCTTCGTACTCTGCTTAACTATATTTCGAAATTCTCCACCGGCGGTAGAAATGCAAGCATTTGGAACGGACCCAGTACCGTCACTACCGAGGAAAACTTCACGGTATTCAACTTCCAGAGCCTGCTTGCAAACAGAAACTCCACCATCGCCAATTCACAGATGCTCCTTGTTCTGAAATACATCGACAACGAAATCATAAAGAACAGGGAATATAACATCAAATACAAAGCCAACAGAAAAATCATCGTGGTCATCGATGAGGCACATGTGTTCATCGACGCGAAATACCCAGTGGCACTGGACTTTATGTTCCAGCTGGCAAAGCGTATCCGTAAATACAACGGTATGCAGATTGTCATCACCCAGAACATCAAGGACTTCGTGGGTAGCGAGGAGATTGCAAGAAAATCTACTGCAATCATCAACGCCTGTCAGTACAGCTTCATATTCTCACTTTCGCCCAACGATATGGACGACCTTTGCCTTCTCTATGAAAAGAGTGGCGGAATAAACGAGAACGAGCAGGAGCAGATTGTATCAGCCCCCAGAGGTCACGCCTTTGCGATTATGTCCTCTCAGCATCGTTCCTCATTTAAGGTTCATGTGTCTGACGGTATGGTGGATATGTTCAGTAATCCAGACTTCAAGAGTGCATATTTCACTGGCGAGGACGGCGAAAATAACTGGCTGGACTATATCGGCAAAAGCAGAGAGGTTCACGATTTCAACATCATCGAAAATACGGTTTCATTTATTGAGAATGAAATTGATAATGATGAGATCAAGGCTCCGTCGGTTGTGTTTACAGAAATGACCGATGAGGAATACGCCGTTGAAGATGCCGAAAAGGAACGCAAATCCGCCGCCGAACAGGCAGCTGCAGAGGTTAAGGAGGAGGCTCGTGCTGCCTATATCGAAAACCTCAAGGCGGACGCCAGAAGTGAATATTTCGGTGAGAATGTAAATTCCAATGACGGCAAGGTTACATTCTTTGAAGAGCCGAATAAGTATTTCGCAGATACGGATGACATTGATAATATCCGTTTCGAGGAAATTGCGGCAAATTACGAGGAACCCAAAAAGCCAGTCACCCCGGCACAGCATATTGTTGTTGAATCCACACCCAGCGCCGGACTTGAAGCAGTCCTTGCAAAGCTGGGCGATGCCGTAGAAAACATCGGCAGGATGAACTACGACAGCATTATGGCGGAGGTTCGCAGTATGCTTGACAACCGTTCCTATGCCAGCACTGACACATCCCCGGCACCGACTGTTCAGACCAATTCCGAGGAAGAGTCCTCCGGTCTTGATTCAATTCTCGGCAACATATTCTCCCTGGACGACGACAGCGACAACAACTACGGCTACAATACTGAAACAGAGGATAATACCTCTGAAAGCTCATTCGACATCCTTGCCTTCCTGGCACAACAGGCGGAGAACAAGGAGACAGAATCCCCGATTGACCTTATGGTCGAAAACGACGAACTTTGTATCACTGTATCCATCGATGAGCTTGCGGCTTATAATCTCAGTAAGAAGGTAATGTAATGAATATCAAACTCGTACCCCGTGACAGACTCGGGGAGTTCATAATCGAGGGTAAGCTGGACACCAATACGGCTCCCGAGGTGGAGAAAATAATTCTCCGTGAGGCAGACCGCTTCGATACTGTGGTTCTGAATTTCAAGGAGCTCACCTATATTTCCTCCGCAGGACTTCGTGTTCTTAAGGTTCTGCATATGGCCATGGGCAAAAAGGGCGGAGAACTTGTGATTACCAACACCTGTCCCCAGGTTATGGAAGTGTTCGAGATGACAGGCTTTGCTCAGCTGCTTAATTTTAGGTAATTATGAAAAATACTAAATCGAAAAACAACAGAGTCCTGATGGCGTTGTCGCTCATTACGGCGTTGTTTGTGGTTCTCTCCAGCGTGACATTTGTGATGCCAATTGTCGCATCGGCTTCCGAATCGGTAAGCTCCGATGATGTTGTACTCACAGATACCTCCTCAAGCAACGGCGAGATAGTTTCCGCAGAGCGTGACTACCCAACTTCCCAAAAGGCATATTGCTATTTGTTGCAGGTATCCACAGGTACATCCGCAGGCGACAATGTTATCGGCTTTAAGATTACCTACAAAAACAGCCGTAACAAGAACTGCTATTCGGAAATAATATTCCCGAATTTAGCCAAGAAACAGGCTTATCAAACCGCCGCAGATGTGGGATACAATTTTATGAGCGCAAAACAGCAATACTCCGAGGTCGAGCTCTATGATGAATCATCACTGAGTGGCGATGGTGAGGCGCTCCAGTCCGGTCAATTTGACCAGCTTCTTGTGGATTTGCCCTATTCATTGAGTGAACTTGTGAGCATAACTGTATTTTGTGATTATAACCAGGGTGGCAACAACACATGGAGCTGCCAGTCTATGGCTTTCTACTATGTGGACACAATCTATGGTCTTGACGCTGCCGGTTATATCGGACAGGACTATTATATGGTCTTTGACGGCAGGCTTATTGCAAAAACAAGTGAAGGCATGAATCTTACAACAAGTGGCAAACCTCAGGCATTCACCTTCTCATTCGATGCATCCGATAAATATAAGCTGGATAAGACCTTTGATGATGGCACAATCGACTATTCTGCAGACGACAGCTATGCCATATTTGAGATGGACATTTCCGATGTCTACGGCGCAGGACTTGAATACCTTGAAACCTTCTCATACACAGGCTGTACCGTTGAGGATATTATTCATAGCGAGGCTCTCAATCTCACACTTACCTACACCGATATATGTGGCGCAGAGCTTAAGGTGAAGGTCCCGCTTGTCACATCATACTATCTAAGCCTACGGATAGCCTACGGAACAAATGACTCTGCAATAGAAAAGTCAAAAACAATAGGTATATTCCAACAGGGTGACACAATAGCACTGCGACTATTCCTGCCAGGCTATGTCGCCGCAAAGAAGTGCAGTATTGCATTTACGGATAATTCCAGTGAATTTAGCTATGCCTTCCCAGGTACGGTGGATATTTACGGTGATTTCCCGTTTTTCTACACAAATGACACGAAATTCAGCGTAAGCGCAATCCGTATTTATGACCAGAACACCAGCGACCTGTCCTATACCTGTAACGGCACCTGTTTCACTCCTGTTCATACCGGTACACCCTCCTACTATGTGGTGACTAAGTCCTACTCCGGCACTGACATTACTCTCAATTCATCCGCAGGACAGTTCACTCTCAATACCTACAGAAGTGGTGTCACAACCTCCGCAAAGTTCACCACCTCCTACTTCCTCTTCGCCATTACAACTGACGGCAATGTCAATTCCGCCGGCTCGGTGAATGATGCCTACATCAAGATAAATTACACCAAAAACAACGGTACATCCGTGGAATCCTCAGAATTTAACATCCGTGAGATGGCACGCAACTTCTACGGTAACTGGATGAGTAACCTGACAAGTACGCAATGCTTTTGTTCTAAGATTGCATTTGCCACAAAGAAAGCCTACGGACGAGCTGAGGATATGGGCTACTATGTAAATATGCAGTCCGGAAAGACCCTTTATTTCGCAGTTCCTCTTTCTGATGTCAGCTCCTTCACTGGAGTAAAGCTTCGTTTGAACGGCACCGATGAGTGGCAGATTTCCAATATCTCCATTTACAGACTGTCATCATATCAGCACCGTACCGCAAAGTGGGAAGACTTATCGCTTACCGCAAAGTGCGCTCCCGTTCAGTTTGGAATGTCCTACTTGGATTACACTTTATTCCAACAGTCATTCCAATATAATGTGACTTGTGACGGCTATTCCAACAGCGAATATCAGACTGTAACCACAAACAGAAACATCACCCGTGATTACGAGGGCGTTGAATGCGCACGCTACGATGCCTCCGTACTTCTCCAGGCCAATGACGAAAAGTCCATATCCTTCGAAAATGGCAGTGTCTACACTGAGGATGTGAACTGGGAAGAGTACACATACTATATGAGCTACGAAGCCACTAAGCAGAATTTGGGCTTCACCAAGGCAAGGATAAGTTATCGTGTGGATGTTCAGGTCGGCGACGACGTGACTGGCGACAACGACTGTGGTTCCAAGAACCAGTTCTACTTCCAGCTTGTATTTGCCTCCGGTAAATCCGGTTATGTCCTTGCAAATCAACAGCTTTCGGCGGACGGTTTCCGTACAGGTATGCTGGAATCCTTCAATATATCCGTCAACCGGGATTATGGCAATTTGGAAGCAATTCATATTATCCCGGAGAACCCGAATGATTCCGAAGAGGCATACGATAAGCTGAAAATCGACTATATCAATGTCACACGAGTTGAAACAAGCGGATTTTCCATGACCTGGACCGTTTCAATCGGCGACTGGATAAGCATTGATTATCAGGATACTGCCGCTCAGGATTCCGTCGGAGGTCAGGCAGGACGCAGTGAGGCGGATTTGGCGAGAACCTTCGTTGTAACAGGTACAGGCTATGTTGCCAATATTCTCGTTGCCTTCACCACCGCTGCATACACAAACGGTACCCAGTTTGCAGGTCATATTTCAGCCGAAATTAAGTATCGTGACTCCAACGATCAGGATCAGATTATGACCGTTGATGTTACCCAGGCGATGTATGAATACGCAAACCGCTCCAAGGTAGGTTCAATTTACCTTAATGGCGGCGAATACGCAAGAAACGACAAATCCTTTATGATGCGTGAGTATCACACAGACAGGTTTACCGTTTCAATTTCCGGTCTCAAACAAGTTCAGAGTATTACATTCTCAATGTTTGACGACAACGAAGGCGACTGGACTGTGTCCAATGTCAGTATGTACCTTGTACAGTCCTCCGGTCAGCGTACAATAAACGCAAATCAGGAGTACGAGATAGCCGGCTCCAAGTCACTTCTTGCCACATCCGTGGACACCGACGGCTTCACAACCCGTTACTACAACAATATCAACAATTCTCCGGAAATTCAGATGTCCGACAACCTTGTTACTGTGGAGGACAACGGCACCTCATTGAGCGCATCCGTTGATTATGTACCTCAGAATAAGGACGACACAATGAATATCTATGTTCATATGTCGAAGCTGGGCTCTTCGCTGTCCTCCTATGATATGGACTGCGCCATTGCCTACGGTATTAACCTTTCCACAGACACTGGCTCTGAGATTACGGACAAGATTTATCAGAAGTCCGTCAAGCTCCGCACGGATGCCTCTAATTACCTCTATTACGCCACAGGTATCAGCGCATCGGGTCTTGTAAATGTGTGCAGTCTTACCTTGAAGGCGGACACCTATTCCACCTCAACACGGGCTCTTGTGGACTATGTTGTTGTGGAGCATGTACGCTCTGGCGTGGCAATTGAGAGTTACTACATTCCGTTCGGCAATGTAAATGCCGCAATATCCTCTGTAACCGCCAAGCCCACCGGCTCCGGACAGACCTCGGCAAATTACAGCCAGAAGGTATACTTTATGCTTTCTGCATCATCCGAGCAGAATGTTCTGGTCAACAAGACCGCAGATATTGCAATATCCATCACCTACACCTCAATGGACGGCGTTACCTCTCATACTCTCACCTCGCCCAATCTCTTCCTGAGTGAGAACAACGCATCTATCCTCTATCCCGGACGAGTTTATTGTGTAACCTTCGACCAACAGAATGTCACCGCAATAACTGGAATTTCCTTCATCGCAACGGGCAATATCGCCAACAGTGTGGGTATATCCAATGCCTGCGCAGGAAATTATCTGGTGGATGCCTCCGGTGAAGAAACATGCCTCGGCTGGTATAGCTTTGCAGGCGGACTTGACAGCATCGGCACGTCAATTCGTACGATGATTCTTACGGGAAGCAATACGGATTCCGACTCCACCAATTCCACGACCGTATCGCCAGTAACCGTCACAATCAAGACCGCAGAGGCAGATACAGATACCGAAAGTGGTACGAGCTGCCCGGTCAGAATGACTCTGAGTTACTATGATAGCTACGGTGATCTTCACAACTCGGTATTCAGCAATATCGCATCCCACGCAACAAGCGGAAGTACCTCCACAGGGGATACAATAGTTGTTCCCGTATTGCTCAACAATATGGCGTCGCTTCGCAGTATTACCCTGGAGCCCTACGCATCTGGCTATACCGACAATCCATCCTGGACAATTAGCTCAATCTCCGCAAGCTCAGTGGTGGACGGCGTTTCTACCGAGCTGTCCAGAGCTGTCAACAGCACGGCTACGGAAGGCTCTGCGGTAACCGTAAATCTTGGCGCTGTACTTATGTCCGTGAATGTGTTCAGCTACGACTCATCTACACGCAAGAGCTACAACAAGGTCTTCACATCCTCCGCCTCAAGCAGTGACGCAATTCTCATCGGCACAGATGGTGAAATTACCTTCACTCCCACGATTAGCGGTTCCTCACAGGGTATAGGCTTCACCTGCTACAAGGTGGTCAACGGTACTACTGTTGAGTGTGACGACGTCTGCGAAATCACAGGCACATCCACTAATATTCGTAAGGTAGTATTTGCCGGCGATAACGCTGTATCCGCAGGTCAGTATAAGCTTGTGTTCACATCGGCGGAATTCCCATCTGTAACCACGGAAATTTTCGTGAATGTTGAAGGCGAGGAGACTACTACCGAAGCTCCCACAACAGAGTATGTGACTGAGGCTCCTACAACGGAGTATGTAACCGAGGCTCCCACAAGCTCTTTTCAGAATGTGACAGAGCCCACGAGCAGATACAATATTGTGGGCTGATTCGGAATTGGCTTAACAAAACCGGCGGTATGAGTAGCAATACAAGTGCCGCCGGGGAGAGATTTTATGAAAAACAGGACCGTCAACCGTGACAACGTGGGCTTTTTTGAGGCAAACGAGGTCGAAGCCAATATGTTCTTTGCCTATCTGCTTTTGGCAATTTCTGCGGCAGGTCTTGTTTCCTTATTTTTATCACATAAAAGTGATATGGACAATGGCGTAAATCACCTGGTCCTGGATGCTCTTTTCGTTCTGGCGTCACTCTTTGCCGGACTTTATACCATTAAAACCGACGGAGTATCCAAATTCGCTAAATACGGCCTTTTGACTGCCGGACTTGTGGTGGGCTTCGTGTTGTCCGTTAGAACGGTTTATAGCTATTCCTTCGTGATATTTATGCCCGTTATAATCGGCGTAATCTACTGTGACTCCGCATTTACGCTAAAATCCGGCATAGCAGCCTATGTTACATATCTTGTTTCCCGTTTATTCTCCATATTATTCGGTCTGTCAAGTGGATACTACGATTTGGGTCTAACCACCGTACCAGACGGCACAGTGCTTACCGTGAACGACGGATTGGTCAACTCACTTGCTGCGGCGGGTATTCTCAATACCGATACCGTAATTATGACCGAGATTGCGGGTATAATCCTGCATACTGTATTTTTCATCATACTCGTTGCTGCCTGCATATTGGTAGCTGCAAAGGGTAAACGGCTTGCGGATGACTTTGCCAAGAGCTACAACAGGGAAGCCCAGGCGGAACGTGAGGTCGAAAAGGCAAGGACTAAGGTCTTTGTTTCCCAGCTTGAGCCCCATTTTCTCTACAACAGTCTTTCCGCAATTATGGCAATCGACGGAAATCCTCCCGAGACCATCGACGCATTGGGCAACTTTGCGAAGTACCTCCGAGGTAACCTTAACTCTCTTGTTACGGACGAGCTCATTCCCTTTAATGCAGAGCTTGACCATATCGAAAGGTATACTGCTCTCGAAAAGCTTCGTTTCAAGGACAGGCTCAATATAAATTACGAAATTGAAACAATCGACTTTCTTGTACCTCCGCTTTCGGTACAGATGGTGGTTGAGAATGCAATAAAGCACGGTGTATCTGTCAAGCCCGAGGGCGGTACCGTGACAATCCGCACGGAAAATATTCCGAACGGTGTTAGAATTTCCGTTGAGGATGACGGTGTAGGCTTTGATACTACACAAAAACCGGATGACGGAAGAAGCCATATCGGGCTTGAAAATATTAAAAGGAGAATAGAACTGCTGTCAAACGGTACGGTCAGCATCGTCAGCGCACCAGGTGTGGGAACGGTTGTTGAAATCACCATTGGAAGCTAAACTCTAATGAATATCATAGCAATAGATGACGAATCGGGAGCATTGAAGCTCCTGGAAAAATCGATTAAGGCAGCAAGTCCGGAGTGTAGTCTGTGTATTTTCTCCAATCCATTTGATGGTATTGAGAACTGTAAGGACAATCCGCCGGATGTGGCTTTTCTCGATATAAATATGCCTGGAATGACAGGCCTTGAGGTCGCAAAAAAAATAAAGGGCATAAACCCAAATGTCAATATAATTTTTACCACCGGCTATTCCGAATATGCCAAGGAAGCCTTTGATATGCACGCCAGTGGCTACATTACAAAGCCCGTAACTCCTGCGGATGTAAGGAATGAGCTTGAAAATCTTCGCAATCCGCTTGTGACAAAGCCCGGCGACTGCAAGATTTATATGAAGACCTTCGGCAATTTTGATGTGTTTGCCAACGGTCGGAATGTTGTATTTAAGAGAAGTCCCGCAAAGGAGGTTCTCGCCTATCTTGTGGACAGACGAGGCTCTTCGGTCAATCGCAAGGAGCTTGCCGCTGTGCTGTTTGAGGACAGGGAATACACAAGAGCTACCCAGTCCTATATGACGCAGATAATCAAAAGCCTTCAGGAGACTCTGAAAAACGAGGATGCCGAGGACCTTCTGATTATATCCCACAACTCTTATGCAGTGGATACCTCAAAATTTTCCTGCGATGCCTATGACTATCTGAATGGTATTCCTGCGGCACTCAATGCCTTCCGTGGCGAGTATATGAATCAGTACAGCTGGGCAGAATGCAGTATGGGCGATTTTTACGATGTATAGGAGAGACTATGATTATACTCGGCTTTAACAATAAATCTCGAGAGAGTGTGACCCGCACCTTCGAGGCTCTTGATAGCGAGCTTGACAACGCTCTGGATTTCATCGAGGGCTGTCTTACGGACGCCGGCTGTAGTGAGGGCGACCTCTTCAAAATTCGTCTTGCCGCAGAGGAGATATTCGTCAATATTGCGAACTATGCCTACACGCCTGGTCAGGGTCCTGCGGAAATCACCGTAGAAAACGACGAAAAGACGGTTTCGATTATATTTATGGATTCCGGCAAGCAGTTTAATCCGCTGAATAATATAGTGGATACGGATGCCTATGCGGAAAGCGACAAAATAGGCGGTCTGGGTATTCACATTGTCCGTTCGGTTATGGATGAAATCACCTATGAATACATCGACGGAAAGAATATTTTCACTATGAAAAAATCAATTGCGTAAGGAGATAGAGAAATGAAGAAAAAAATTTCGAGGACTTTATCTCTCGTTCTAACTCTGGTGTTGGTATTTTCCAGTATCTCTCTTCCTGCCGATGCCGCCACAAGTATAGCAAGCTTCGGTTCATCCGGGCTTTACTACTGGAAATGGAAGAAAATAACCTGTCATCAAGACGCTGTTGAGGCCGGATTTTTTAACAGTGAACTGGTAAGTACGAACCGTTGCCGTGCCCTGATAACTGCCCATCAGCCTGATACCGGATATAATTTTTATGTAAGCTCCAGCAGTAACATCAGCGGTCAGCGTTGGAGTATGTCCCGCCGAACCTATTATGAGGACTGGTTTGAGACTGACAGGGATGTTTTCATCACCAGCGAGGCACACGATACGCCTCTTGTGAAGTGTAACTCCTCCGTTTTGACCTCCGATACCGTCAATTTCTATTGGCCGAACGTGGAATTTACATATTCCCAGGACGGCACGGTCACCGAAAATTCAAGTGTGATGTACTATAAGGGACTTGGCAACGGCTCAAGCTGTAACTGGTCTGTCACAGCCCGTAGCTACGGCGAGGAATTTACCCTCACCTATATGAATGACGAGGGCGATTTGCATATAATCGAAACCTCAAACACAAAGTACCATTGGTATATCGATGACAGCGCCATTCGTGAGACAAAGGACGGCTTCGGCAAAACTGTAAACGGCTATAATGCCGAATACTTCCGCATCTGGGTGGGTAGCTTTGTAAATATCCCGGGTCTTAAATCGGGAGAATATGTGGTGAACAGTGGCAAGTCAATTGTTGCGGACGCAGATGTTACGGTTATAGGCGAGGATGCAGTACTGACGATAGAAAAGGACGCCACGCTCTTTGTAAAGGGTACGCTCTATGTCTACGGCTCCATTGAAAACTACGGAAGTATAGTGGTTTGTGACGGCGGAGAGCTTGTAATAGGCGAAAGTGAGAATGTTACTAAAATGGACTCCAGCAACGGAGTACACCTATTGTACACGTCCAATTCTTGCGGCGCACTTGTTGTCAGTAACGGCGGAAAGCTCAATATCCACGAAAATCATTCTCTCTGTGTAAGCAATAATGCAACCTTTGAGTGTGACGGCACTGTCAGAATACATGGTATCATCGGACTTTATACAATGTCATCACCGAGATTTGTGCTGACAAGTAATTCAACGGTGATAATTCCCTATGGTTATGCCATTGGCTTTTACGGTAGCTTTGTTTGGATATCTGATACGTATGGTATCTGCGTTGACAACAGTGCCGTCTACTCCGGCTGGGTAAAATTGAGGGATAATTTATGAAAAAAAAGCATTTTATCATTGCCATAGTACTCATTGTTGTGGTAGCGGTTGGTTTGACGATTTTCCTGCTGGGCAATAAGAATAAGGAAAAATTCGGCGGAACCTATCCATTTTCTGTGAAAGCAGATTCGGCTACTGTCGAAATTGACCTTGCCGATAAGAATTTCGTCTGCACTCATTCAGAGAATGACGGATTTACCCTGAATACCGAAAAGGGCAAGCATTTTACAGTAACCGCATCCAACGCAAACGGTAACTGTGAGCTTCTTTTCACTCACTCCAAGGATGATAGGGAAGACTACAAAATCACAGTTGTTCTTGTATCGGATGAAAATCTTGACATTTCCCTTGTGACAGCCACATATTCGGCTATTATTGAGGAGGTTGAGTACTTTACCGACTCAAAAACGCCTCTTTTGGTTAAGTGTGAGGACGGCAAAGTCCTGCTCACATTCTCCGGGGATTGCCTGGGCGATTGGAAAATCGATGCTCCCGACGGCATTATAACAAGCGACTGTATATCCGATAACGGCAAGGCTAAGTTTGAGTTGACAGCCTCCCAGGAGGGCAAGTTTACAGTTACCTTCACAAATCAAACAAAGGGTTTTGCCTGCACCATAGAGCTTAGCTCCGATGATATTTTCAACCTCTACTGTGAGGATGCCGTGCTTGAGGAGACCGAGGCTGAATCCACCACCTTCCCGGCAGCAGATTATGATGAATACAAGAAGCTCTGCGAAGAGTTCGACCTTGAATCGATGCCTGGTGATTTTACATTTACCGGCGCAGAGTTTGATGATAGCGGTGAAAATGTCTACGGCTACGGTGAGTTCGACTACAAGGGAAATCAGCTCTATTTCGAAATTCTCGGCGACGCAAATGAGGATTTCGGATATGATTACGACAGCTGGGATGATTTAGGCGAGGAAACAATTGACGGCGAATATGTAAGCCTTCATCTCAATTCTGCCGGCGGCTATTCCGCAGAGTGGCAGGATGGCAATTCATACAGAGTGTATACCGACAACTGCACAAAGGATGAATTTCTTGAGATTCTTGAACTGCTCATCAGCGAAGTTTTCTAAAACAAAAAATGCTCCGGAAAAGCCCGGGGCATTATATATTTTCATCAGAACAGGTTTTTGAAGAATCTACCCAGAATGTCCATCCAGTTGGCGATAGTTCCTACAAGAAAGTCGATTGCACCAAAATCTATAAATCCATCATCTACAACCTTGGTATTCTCATCCTTTGAGTCTGCATTCAGCAGGAATGCCTGAGTGTAAATAATACCGCCATCGCCGAATATTTCAGCTCTCACATAGTCGCCAAGCTCCTCTGCATAATCCGACAGAGTGAAGGTAGCCTCATCTGCAGTAGTTGTTGTGATAAGCTCGCCATTGCTAATCCATCTGACGATAAGAGCATCTGTTGTGTTGATTGTGATTGTTCCAGCCTCGTCGTTTGTTTCGATGGAGGTAACTGCCGGGAAGGTGTCGCAGGTGGTATAGCCATCATCATCCAGGACGGTATACGCAAGGCCAAGGGATTCGTCAGCATCAAGCTCGCCGTTATCGATTTGAGCTGCCTTTTCCACCAGAGCTACAGCCATATCATTCACAGCCTTGTACAGCTCCGTTTCACCGTAAAGCTCCTTTAATGCGTCTGCGATTTCACGAAGTTCCTCAGGTGAGCCGATGCAGTGTGATGCACCGAAAAATTCGCCGTTTAAAAGACTTGTTTTGAGGGAGTCGGAGTCCAAAGTGGGCATAAGAGCCAGCACAAAGCCGGTATCAATAACACTGAGTGAATGGGCGTCACTTGAGCACATACCGTACACATTTTCGCCTTTTGCGGAAAATCTTGTGAGAAGCTCGTCCCAAAGAATTCTGTCGAAACGGGTGCGTTTGTCGCCCTTTGAGTTCATATCCACACCGATGCAGGTGTCGTACTTGTCAAGGAGATTTGCCCACTTGTTGAGAAGATAGCGATAGGCAGGCTCGTTTATATTGTATGCGTCATCATCGTACAGCTCGTATCTTGCCTTTGAGTATTCTCCGGGATGGTTGATTACGGAAACGCCGTCCAGAGCGTCGACGGACTTTATCGCATCCACATAGTCGGTGATTGTGTTGTCGGAGTAGTCCACAAACCAGCTATTGACATGGGCGTTCACGGAAACCGCATTGTTCTCAATTCCGTAGGGCACACGAAGAACCTCCTTGCCGTTGACAGAGAGATAATCATCGCCGTTTTCACGGGTTTCGAGGGTATAGCTCATACCATTTTCGAATGTGCCATCTGTTCCAAGATATACAAGCTCGCCCTCGGATTTTCCCACAAGTGAAAGCACGCCGTGAATGAAGTTGTTGGGGCAAGCTTCAGCCCAGGAGTAGTTTGTGGTGCCGTGGTCGGTGGTTGCAACGATGTCAAAGCCTGTTTCAACATGTCGCTCAATACTCTCTTTGAGTGTCGGGTCACCGTCGGAGGCGTTTGTATGAGTGTGCAGGGCAGTCTTGTATGTGCCTATTGTATCCCAATCTATGCTTGCATAGGGATTTGTAATCTTATAGGATTTTTCATCTTCTGCGGCAGCCGTAAAAACAAATGTGAATGCTATAAGCATCGCCAAAATTACGGCAATTGCGGATTTGAATTTTTTCATAAAGCTATCTCCTTTTATGCTATGTTACCATAATATCACATTTTTTTTAGATTTGCAAGCAAAAAATAAAAAATCCCGTATCGAGTAAATACGGGATAGTTGATTTTAGCCGAAATATCTCTTGAGAAGTCCAGCGAATGCCTTGCCGTGACGAGCCTCGTCCTTTGCCATCTCGTGAACTGTGTCGTGGATAGCGTCAAGGTTCTCCTGCTTTGCTCTCTTAGCAAGCTCGAATTTACCGGCTGTTGCGCCGTTCTCAGCCTCGACTCTCATCTCAAGGTTCTTCTTTGTGCTGTCTGTGATGACCTCGCCAAGAAGCTCAGCGAACTTTGCGGCATGCTCTGCCTCTTCATAGGCTGCCTTTTCCCAGTAGAGACCGATTTCGGGATAGCCCTCACGATGAGCAACTCTTGCCATTGCGAGATACATACCGACCTCTGTGCATTCACCTGTGAAATTAGCTCTGAGACCTTCCATGATGTCAGCAGGAACATCCTTTGCGATGCCAACAACATGCTCTGCAGCCCATGTCATCTCGTCTGTTTCTTCAACGAGTACGAATTTCTCACCGGGAGCCTTGCAAAGAGGGCACTCAGAGGGACAGGTTTCGCTTTCAACTATCTGTCCGCAGACAAGACACTTCCATTTCTTCATAACAAAATCTCCTTTGCATTAATGAATTTCATTATAACACATTTGTAGGATTAAATCAAGTACAAAAAATATGTTTTCAATTTATTAACAATTTGAGACAGCTTTATCTGCCGTATTTCTTTCTCATTTCCTCCGCCTTACCGCAGGACATTCTGCCTTCCGGGCAACCGCCGGTGCAGCAGCTGGGACCGTAGAATGAGAACAGGAACGGGTCATTTTCACGGCAGAGCATAAGCATCTTCTCCGCAAATTCACGAACCTCCCATTGGGCTCTGTTGCAGGTTCTGAGTCTGAAAAACAGCTTTAATTCTCTTGCGTTCATGGAACTGACTATATCAAGAGTATTTCCGCTCATCAGTACATAGACCAACTTTTCCTCTGGTACGCCCTTTGCCTTCAATGAATTATACACCTTAGCAAGCTCGCTGAACAGCTCGATATACTTTCCGTAAAGCTCATCCACCGCCTTAACGGATGCCGGAACAATGTATTTTGTCCTGTCCGCCGTGGTGAGTGATGGCACAAGGATGGACTGCATTCTGTGTCTTGTGAAGTGGGTGATTGTGGATAGTGACACGCCGTTTACCTTGAATGTGTACACCGCATTTTCCAACGGACGAGGTCTGTCAGATGTGGCAACAGCTTCAATAACTGCCCGTTTATTTTCAACTGATGAGAGTATTTCATCTGCCTCATTTGCGGTATAGCCGTCCCAAATCAGAGCCGACTTTGCCACAAGCATTGAGGCGTCCTGTGGAGCATCCAAAAGCTCAACATCAGCCTTTGTTTCAGCCTTGCCGTGCGGAAAATTAAATTGGGAAAGTGTCTTCACATCTGCCGTCTTAAATGCGGAATAAATGCCGGGTGTGAGGGATTGTACTTGGGCAAGAAGTGATTCACCCAGAGCCTTCAGCTCCTCAAATGATGCGCCTCTGCCATAGAGCATGGCTTTAATCATATGAAGAAGCTCACGGGCGTTCAGGGAGCAGAGAATGTTACTGTGAAGACTGTATGGCAACACGAATCTTGCGTCCTCTTTGGGTATTCCTGCCTCGCACAATTCTCCGTAGAAGGCATAGCATTTGTCCATAAATGCGGTATATTCCGCTGCAACAGCCTCATCAAGCTCCGGTACATAATATCCCGAATCCGCAAAGTCCACATAACGCCTTGACTTGACCGTGAAGGATGCAAGACGAAACTCAATGATGAACTGTTCAGCAAATACGGATACATCCTCGAATGCGATGTTGAAGAAGGTGTGTTCAAGGGTGGAGTTGTGACCCGAGGCATTTACCTTTTCTATGAGCTTAGCATTCTTCTGTATGTCGAAGGATTTGGACAAAATCTCCGTAGCCGTTCCTTTTCCGGTGGAAATTCTGCCTGCCGCCGCCGGGATTCTTTCGCCATGGGCGGACATTGATACAATTATTGCCTTTGAATTATTTTTCATAATCACTTAAATCTGTAAACACGCACTTCATAGGGACGAGTGATGAATCCGTTGCCCTTGATGGTGGCGTTGTCGTAGTTGCATATATCGAGTGAGCCCTTTGAAATGTCGTAGCCCTGAGGAGCCGTCCATTTAATGGGCTTGTCTGTGAATGAGCATACAACCAGGAGTCTTTCACCGTTCAGCACTCTTTCGTAGGTGTAGAAATTCGGATTGAGATGGTCGTATTCCTTGTATTTACCGTAGATGACCAGCTCGTCGCCTTTTCTGTAGTGGATGAGTTTGCGGTAGAAGTTGAGGATGGAATCCGGGTCGTTCTCCGCCTCTTCAACATTTATTTGCTTGTATGCTGGATTGATGTTGAACCAAGGTGTGCCGGTGGTAAAGCCTGCATTTTCACCATTTGTCCACTGAACAGGCGTTCTTGCGTTTTCACGGTTGACCTGAGATGAGAGTTTAAGATAATTTTTCTCGGAAAATCCGGGAATCATCTTGAACAGTCGCCAGTTGTTGAAGGTCATAACATCCTTGTACTCTTCGATTGAATTGAGCAGGAGGTTGGTCATACCGATTTCCTGACCCTGATATATGAACGGTGTACCGCAGAGCAGAATATACATCGCCGCCAGCATCTTTGCGGATTCCTTGCGGTATGTGAGACTGCCGTAACGCTCAATTACTCTTGCGTGGTCGTGATTTTCAATGTACAGCGAGCACCAGCCTCTGTCATACATTGCGTACTGCCACTTGGAGAATGCGGATTTGAGGGATGTGAGTCTAAATGGTGTCTTGACCCAGTCAGCCATGAAGCAGTTGGCGTTCATATGGTCAAAGGAAATGAGCATATCAAGCTTTTGATTGGGACCCTCTGAACACAGATTTACCGCATCCTTAACGCTTGTCATCGGACCTTCGCCCACCGCAAAGCAGTCGTACTCATTCAGCACACTTCTAAATTCGCCAAGATACTCCTCCAAATGAGGACCGTGCTTGTAATGCTCCACACCAGTTGCGACAGGCAGCGGAAAACCGTTAGGCAGGCCTTCTGCCTTGGATATGAAGGTGATGACATCCTCGCGGAAACCGTCCACGCCCATATCAAGCCAGAATCTCATTATGCTTTTGACCTCGTCACGGACTTTTGGATTGTCCATATTCAGGTCGCATTGCTTCTTTGCAAATACATGAAGGTAGTATTCATCACGCTCCGGAACATATTCCCAAGCGTTGCCCTCAAATACCGACAGCCAGTTGTTTGGCGGTCTTTTGCCCTTGCCTTTACGCCAGATGTAATAGTCCTTGTAAGGATTATCGTCACCGCCTTTGCGACTTTCCTTGAACCACTCATGCTCATCGGATGTGTGATTTACAACCAGGTCCATAAAGACCTTCATTCCACGTCTGTGAGCCTCATCAAGGATTTTCTTGAAGTCCTCAATTGTGCCGAATTCCGGATTGATGCTCTTGTAGTCGGATATGTCATAGCCGTAGTCAGCGTTGGGCGTTGGATAAATCGGAGAAAACCAAATTCCGTCAACACCTAGACTCTGAATGTAATCAAGCTTTGAGTAGACGCCCGGCAGGTCGCCGATGCCGTCACCGTTGGAATCACAGAAGCTCCTCGTCCATATTTGGTATACGGACATCTCCTTGTACCAAGTCTTTTTCATTTCGTTTCTCCTTGCAATATACTTATTTCTATCAGTTAAATTCCGGAAAGTATGTGCCTTGCAACATGTATTCCGCTTGCGCTTGCGTGTGAAAGTGAATGGGTAACGCCCGAGCCGTCGCCGATAACATAGAGTCCCTCTTCTTTTGTCATCAGATTTTCGTCCAGCTCAACCTCCATATTGTAGAACTTGACCTCCACACCGTAGAGAAGAGTGTCCGCATTGGCAGTTCCCGGAGCGATTTTGTCCAGGGCATATATCATCTCAATGATGCCGTCAAGTATTCTTTTTGGAATGACCAGGGATAAGTCACCGGGGGTGGCATTCAGCGTTGGAGTCAAAAATCCGCCCTGAATACGGTGGTCATTACTGCGTCTGCCGTGAATGAGGTCACCGAATCTCTGCACGATTACGCCGCCACCAAGCATATTTGACAGTCTTGCAATGCTCTCTGCGTAGCCGTTGGAGTCCTTGAATGGCTCAGAAAAGTGTTTCGATACAAGCAGCGCAAAGTTGGTATTTTCTGTGTGCATGGACGGATCCTCATAGCTGTGGCCGTTTACCGTTACAATACCGTTGGTGTTTTCGTTGACAACAACACCATGGGGATTCATACAGAAGGTTCGTACTAAATCCTCAAATCCAGTAGTCCTGTATACAATTTTACTCTCATAAAGCTCGTCTGTGAGATGAGAGAAAACCTCCGCTGGAAGCTCAACTCTGACGCCGATGTCCACACGGTTGGATTTGGTGGGTATGTTCATTTCAGAGCACACCGTTTCCATCCACTTGGAGCCACTTCTACCGACGGATATAATACATTTCTTGCAAGTGAAGCTCTTCTCGCCAGCAAAGACCTGGTAGCCATCTGCCGTCTTGCCAATTCTCGTAATCTCCGTGCGGAAGTGAAAATCCACCTTGTCCTTGAGGTAGTCATACAGATTTCCAAGAACTACATAGTTCTTATCCGTGCCAAGATGACGAACCTTTGCGTCAAGAAGATGAAGGTCATTTTCGAAGCACTTCTTCTTTATGTTGGAATTTGCTGTGGAGTAAAGACGAGTGCCTTCGCCACCGTATGCCATATTGATGTCGTCAACATACTCCATTAATTCGATTGCCTCGGACTTGCCGATGTACTCATAAAGCGTGCCGCCGAACTCGTTTGTGATATTGTATTTGCCGTCGGAGAATGCGCCTGCTCCGCCGAAACCGCTCATAATCGAGCATACCGGACAGCGTACACAGGACTTGATATTTTTTCCGTCAATGGGACATTTTCTCTTTTCCAGAGGATTGCCCAGCTCAAATACTGCAACACGAAGATTTTTATTTGCCTTTGCAAGCTCGTATGCCGAGTAAATTCCGCCCGGACCAGCGCCCACAATTATTACATCATAATCCATTTTATCATTCATCCTTTCACCCGATTATACCATAACCCTCCGAAAAAATCAAGCCCAATTTTATTCGGATTCGAAAATATGTAATTCATCCATAAAAATCCGCATTTCGTCGGATTTGACATTTTTTTGACGGAAAATATGCTAAAATTCAATTCGCAAAGGGAAATTCAACCAGAAAATTAAAAATGTGAAAAATTCACAAAAAATAATTTGCGGGGGGGTAATTTGTTAGATATAACGAACAAGTTTTACTTGATTTTTAACAAATTACGATATATAATAATATAAATATTTAAGTAAATTTTTAATTGATAATTTTGGCATGGACGCATAATGCGATGCAAATAGAATGCGGAGAAATACGCAACCCTGTTAAGGAGGATTTTTATGAAAACAAAGGTCTCGGCAAGAGTTCTTGCCTTGTTGGCGGTACTTGTGCTTCTCGTCTCATCTCTGGGACTTGCAGTATCGGCTGATGATGCCAACGCAAAGGTTCGTGAAGCGAAGGATGGTGTCGTTCTTGTAGTCTACTGTTATCCCGACCCGAATCACACTGAAAAATGGATAGTTGCATCCTGCGGTACTGGTTTCTTTGTAAACGAAAACCAAATCGTAACTTGCTATCATGTTCTTCATGGTGAGGATTGGATTGACTATCTTGCATTAGAATTCCCGGATTACAAGTCCAAGATGGAAATTCGTGTGTATTATGATGGCGGACAGTACTTCACAGCTGAGGAAAAAATCGGCACATTCAACAGCGAAATAGATCTTACAGTTATCGAGTTCAAGAGCGGTCAGCAGCCCAAGGCAAAGACAATTCTTCCACTCCTTAGTGATGACGACCTTCTTCAGGATATTACACCCGTGTATGCTCTCGGCTTCTCCTATACCGATATAGAGGATAAGAACGGAACAAACGCATGGAAGGCAGACGATGTCAATGCGGAAAACGGAAATTTCAATAAGCGCACTATAATCACAAGCAGACCAGAGCTTGGTGAGGTTCTCAATCACAACTGCAGTCTTACATCTGGTATGTCAGGTGGTCCGCTGATTAACGTAAACGGTGTTGTTGTTGGTATCAACTTTGCAATAAATATTGAAAATACAAATGTCAACTACGCAATTCCCGTAGGCAGACTTGCAAATATGCTTGATACTGCTTCCATCGAATTTACATCCTGTGGTCTTGACGGAACAGCTTCCGTATCCTCTGACGTAGAGGTTGAGGATGTTGAAACTCCCGAAGTTGAAGATGTTGAAAGCTCTGTAGTCGCAAGTGAAGTAAATGTAATTACAGCAGCTCTTGATGCAGCCCTTGCAAAGGCAAATGCCATTGATGAGGATAGCTACAAGGGTGACTTCGATGCTCTTGATGAGGCAATCGCAGCTGCAAATACAGCAAGAGACAGTGGCGATCAGACGGCAGTTGATGCTGCGGCAGAGGCTCTAAATGATGCAATAGATGCAATGGAAGAAAAGGGCGGTATGTCCGTTAAGCTTATTGCAATTATCGCAGGCGCAGCCGTAGTCGTTATCATCATTGCTATCGTTATTGTTATCGTTGTTAAGAAGAATAAGGACTCTGATTTTGATGACGATGTTCCCACCCAGCCTGCACCTCCAGCACCGAATGGCAACGGATTTACACCTGCAGGTGGTTTTACACCTTCAGCTCCCGCACCTGCAAAGGGCTTCTCGGCACCTGCTCCTGTAGATATGCCCACAAGCGTCCTTGCTGGTGACAGCGCAGCAACAACAGTTCTCAGCGCAGGCTCCTCCGAGACAACAGTTCTTTCCGGCAAGCCCTATGCAAGACTTGTACGCAAGAGCAACGGCGAGACCGTTACAGTCAATGCAAACACCTTCGTAATCGGCAGAGAGCGTCGTAAGGCTAACTACTGCATCGCCGATAATGGTAGCGTGGGCAGAGCTCATGCTCAGATTGTTAAGAATGGTGACAAGGTTGCTATCGTCGACCTCAACTCCGTCAACGGTACCTTCGTCAATGGTGTAAAGTGCGCTCCCAATGCGGCAGTGACACTTAACAGTGGCGACAAGATAACCCTTTCGGATGAGGACTTCACAGTAACAATTCTTTAACGGAATAGTCGGTGTTCCCGGGAATGCGAAATGTATTCCCGGGGCATCGAAATGTTTAAGTATAGGAGAATTCTTTATGAAATTCATTTCAGGATATAATACAGATATAGGCATAAAAAAAGCAACAAATGAGGATTCTCTCTTACTGCTTCACGCCATGACAAATTACGGTGAAACTGTTTTCGCAGTAATTTGCGATGGCATGGGAGGATTAAAAAAAGGAGAACTGGCAAGCGCCGAGGTTATCACTGCTTGCTCTGCCTGGTTTAAGACGAGTTTTCCAAAGCTCATATCCAATGGCAATCTGAATGTTGCAGGACTTCGTAGCGACTGGGTGGAAATACTGGAAAAGAAGGATAACGCCCTGACACATTACGGAAGTCAAAACGGATTCAATCTCGGCACAACAATCACCTGCATACTCATATATAATGGTATATATTATATATGTAATGTTGGCGACTCTCGTGTATATATGCTGACGGACAACTGTTATCAGCTTACTCATGACCACACTGTTGTTCAAGAAAAAATAGACAGCGGTATGATGACGGAGGAACAGGCGCTTTATGATCCCCAGAGGAGTGTTCTCACCCAGTGTATCGGTTCAAGCGCATTTGTAAATCCGGATTTCTTTTCCGGCGCAGTTCAGAGTGATACAACATTTATGCTTTGTTGCGATGGCTTCCGGCATGTTGTGTCGCCTCAGGAGTTTTACACTTATCTTAATCCGGGTGTATTGACCTCAGAAAAACAAATCAATGCTAACTTGACGATGCTAACCGAGCTTGTGAAACAGAGAGGCGAAACGGACAATATTACCGCAATTGCGATAAAAGTAACTATGTGAGGAGGCGAAGGCAATGCTTGAAATCGGATCATTGGTTGATAATAAGTATAAGATACTTAATGAAATCGGCCGTGGCGGTATGAGTATAGTGTACCTTGCCATGGTTGAAAGAGCCAATCAGACTTGGGCAATAAAAGAGGTTCGCAAAAACGGCGTAACCAGTAACGATGTTGTGGAAGCAGGACTTCTTGTTGAGATGAATATTCTCAAACGCCTTAATCATCCAAAGCTCCCACGGATAGTTGACATCCTTGATTATGAAGATTCATTCCTTATTGTTATGGACTACATCGAGGGTATCGACCTTGATAAAAAGTTGCGTGAATGTCCTCAGGATTACAATGATGTAATCGATTGGGGAATACAGCTCTGCGATGTGCTTAACTACCTGCATACCTGTAATCCGCCCATAATCTACCGTGATATGAAGCCGGGAAATGTCAAGCTCAAGCCCGACGGAAATTTGGTTCTTTTCGATTTCGGTACGGCGAGAGAGTATAAGTCCCAGAAGGCAGGCGACGATACTACATGCCTTGGTACAAGAGGCTACGCTGCGCCAGAGCAGTACGGCGGAATGGGTCAGACCGACGCCAGAAGTGACATATATTGCTTGGGCGCTACAATGTTTAATCTGATAACAGGCAGACTTGCCGGTGGACCGCCGGATTATTCGATTCCATCAATTAGAGCCGAGCGTCCGGATTTGCCAAGACAGGGTCCTGAGGGCGACAGAGTCAGAGGACTTGACTACATTATTCAGAAATGCACCCAGTCAAATCCAGCCAATAGATATCAGAACTGCATGGAACTCATGTATGACCTTCAGCACCCGGAGAAGCTTGTTCCATCGGCAGTACGTAAACAGCGGAGGCAATTTAAGACCTGGATGTTATGCGGAATACTCACCATCGTGTTTGCGCTCTTGTCCACTGGCAGTTTTTTGCTTTCGAACTCCTTTAAGAAACAGCAGTTTACAGAAAATATAACAAGCGCACAGGAGAAGTACTTGTCCAGCGATACGGCGGCAGCCATTAAGCTAATTGACTCAGCCATAGAAATCGATCCGTCGGATTTTACCGCATGGATATATCGAATTAGATTAACACTGGATGATGGCATAATAACCACCAACGAATATCAGGCTCTTGATATGTTGATGTCCAGTGACGCTGGTGACGAATTGAAAGCCGACCCACAGTCCTACGCCAAGGTTTGTTTTGAATGGGGCAGAGATATTTATTTCTTCTATGACTCAGTTATTGCTGAAAATGGACAGGGTAAGGATTCCGAGGTCAAAGCGGCAGCCTATATTTACGAGGTTACCAATGTTGATAAATCCTATCTTACATTTTCCACCAGTGATATTCGTAAACAATTCGATGTAACCGGCATTAGACTTAAAAAGGTAGAGACTGCGGATGCTGAAAGTGAATACAGCCTTTGCGAATCACTGAAGGATGTTTGTGAGCTTGCATCAAAGCTTAACAAAAATTCCAAGGGCGGACTTGATGATGATAATTTCTCATATCAGGATTACTTCGTATTTTTGCATAATCTTGCTGAAAACTGCAACGAGCTTAACTCCGGAGCCTTGAATGAAGCGCAGTTCAGAATTGCAATATACGCAAAAATATATTCCACAGTGTCCAGCAACAGCGATGAATTCCGCTATCGTGTTTCAGATGAGAATATCCGCAATCTCTATACGATGGTTTTGGAAAAACTGGATATCGCAAGAAAAAATCTTGCCGGTGAAGATTCAATAAAATACGATAAGGACTACGAGAAAATTATCGGTCTGTATGAAGACGCACTGGCAACATTGAACAGATAATGAAAGGAGGAACGGTAAATGACAACCTATATAATTTTAGCCACCTTGGGTAAGACCTTTCTGGGACTTGCCATCGGATTTCTCCTCCTGACAGTTCTGCTCTTCTTCCTGTTCAAAATTCCCGAACTCTTTGCAGACATTACGGGAAAAACGAGAAAAAACACAATTTCAAATATGGCATCAAGCTTTTCTCAGACAGGTACACTTGCTACTGTAACTCCCTCCGGACAGCCACCGGTGGACAATAAAAAATCATCCAAGAGTAAATCCACCAAAAGAACTACGGCGGTCAAAGATAAAAACACTATTTCTGGTGTTGCCCCAGTCAGTGGTAAAATCCGTGCAATCTCAAAGCACGATACCACCAGTAACCTTGCAAAAACAGGTTTTTCAATCATTAAGGATGTATGTGTAATCCACACATCCGAGACAATATCCTAAGCGGAGGCAAAATAATGAGTGAATCAAGACGAAAAAATATTCGAAAAATGATTGCGGTTGTTCTTAGCGTTGTTTTGCTTTGTTCAGTTGTGCCATATAACCTTATCTGGGGCTTGGCATCGGACAAGAAAAATAACGATTCCACCGAAATAATAGCAACCGAGAGTGAAGCTAATCCCCTTGGCGATTCTCCCGAATATGATCCGAATCCCAATATTGAGCCGGAGGAGGAAGACATTCCAGATGATGAGCCAGACGACGATGACGATTTGAACGACGATGTCGATCCTTCTGAAGAAGAGGAATCGAATCCCGACGAAATCGAAAAATATGAGCTTACCATCAAGGTCATTGCCGAAGGTGAGGAAATTCCACTTGAAGGCGCTGTCGTAGAAATAGACGGTGTGGAATATTCCGAAAAGACAAACGAGGGCGGAAGCTTAGTTATTGCCGACCTTGAAAAGGATAAACAGTATTCTTTCCATTTTGAGTGCAAGGGCTTTAATCCATATGATTGTGAGTATGTTATTACGGGCGAAAATGATTTGCTTGAAGTGAGACTCCCGAGAAAAGAAACAATCCAATCAATAATCAATATAACTTCCGAGGATGAAATAAGCCTTACAACGGAATGTAACGATAGTGTTGTTGAAATTCGCAAAGAGGAAAACAGCTATATCGTATATTATTATGTGGGAGAGACTGCTCAGATTAAGTTTATCCCCGATAATACAGCAAAATATGATTCTCAAACCATTGATTGTACCGATGGTGAAAACAAGGATGTTAATTTTGAGATAAAGACATATAGTATCACTGTCAATGGTGATATTCTTGAAGAAAATATTCCTTATGGTAAGGAGTATCAGATTGATATTCCCGATGAGGCTGACTTCACAGTTAAGGCAAAGCTCAAAATCGGTGACGATGCCGAAAAGGATGTTGACATAGGCGAGAACCATCAGCTTGTATTTACAGTTGAGGGTAATACATCTGTCACATATAAATACATTTACGGTGTCTTTGTCGAAATGGCAGGTGAAGGCACTGCAAAATGTGTAATAAACGACAAGGAAACCACATCCGCTGAGATTGACAAAAATACAACTGCCAATATTGAAATAACCCCGGATTATGGTTATGAAATTGAGACAATTTATGTTGACGACGAGGATAGAGGCACAGAGCCGACTATCGAGGTTACAGCAAAATCCAATATTGTCGTAAAGCTTAAACCCATTGAGTATACTCTTACCGTCAAGTTGGTAAATACCGAGAATAATGGCGGCAGCGCTGAACTCGCAATTGGTACCAAGACTCTCACTCTCAATAAGGATGATGAAAGTGCCACAGTGAATGTTCCCGTTAAATTTGACGGCGAAGGCTGGACGGTTGATATTGAGAAGGTTAGCTGTGATGAACACTACGAAATCAAGGACTTTGTAACACAGAAATCCTTCACGAGCAACGATAGCCTGACACTTGAGCTTGAAGCGAATGAGTACACCATTTCCTTCAAGAATCCGTTCGGCGAAATTGAGGATATAACTGGTACGGTTGAAAGTGATGATATAGTTTTGCCGACTCCCACCCAGGAGGGCTTCACCTTCTTAGGCTGGACAGAAAGTTCTGAGGCAGAGGGTATTGTTTCCGACGAAGGACTTATCAAAAATATTGCCTCCGGTGAGCTTAAAGAAAATAAAACTCTTTACGCCATCTATACAATCGACAAGCTGAACGACAGCGACATTATGGCAAAAGCCAATGTGCTGGTTGATAGCTTTACCGAGGGTTACGAAGGATCAGACTTTGATTATGCCACATTTACGGCAGCGGATTTCTATTTCGCCGATGATGTAGTCTTTACTCTTCCCGAATCCGTGGGCGATATTATATTTACCTGCGTTGATGGCGAAGAATCATCCGAGATTACAGCCGTTGAAGGTGCATACAAGGTACTTAAATCTGAAAATGAAATTGCTATCACGGTTTCTCAGAAGAAGACCTTTGAGGATGATGACTTCAAGGGTATCACCTATGTATCCGCCGAATCAAATGAATTTACAATTCGTTTTGACTATGATAATCCCGAGCTTGAAGTAAAGGATGATTCTTCCTTACTTGATGGTGATAACAAAGTCAAGGACACCGTAGCATCAAGTGATGCCAAATCCGGAATTGCAAAGACGGAATATACGGTTATTGATGTTACCACAAACACATACAACAATCTCCTTATCCCTGGTGAAAAGGATTATACCAGCCTTAAAAATTCACTTCGTAAGGAAAGCTGGAATGCCTATACCGAAGGTGAGGAAATTGAAATTACCGATAGCCAGTATGTTGTATATCGTACGGTTGATAACGCAGGTAACGATGTTTATTCCGTGTTTGACCGCACAGAGCCCACCGTCGAAATAAAGACTGTTGAGGTAAACAATAGCACTGCATGGAGCTCGCTTGGTAAAAAGGATGTTCTGACAAATGTAAATGTTGACGAAGGTAAAATTGTAGTCGATGTAATTGTTAAGGATAAGAAATTCGCTTACAAGTACGAGGGCTATGAATACACTGGCGCAACACTGGAAATTCTTAACGGTACCGAAACTCTGGGTACTATTGATTTCACCGACGCTGATGAGAGATTTTCCATTACAAAGGACAAAATCGAATTTGTGTTTGTAATTCCCGCCAATGCTGATTACTGTAACAAGCTTCTCACATTCCGTGTGAATGTTGAAGACCAGTGTGGAAATGAAGGCTTCGCCAATTTTGAGAATAGATTCCTCATTGAAGATGAAGTACCTGCAATTGGCATTGAGTATTCGGAATTTGACGGCTCTTCGAATGATAATACAATCTGGACAAAATCCGATTCTGTAACTGCAAAATTCACCGCATCCTCCACATTCTTTAATTTGGAAGATAAGGGTAATTTTGAGGCGGATGATGTATCATTTGACGCTGATGTAACTAAAACTGAAACATCCGCATACGGTGAATACACATTTACCCAGGACGGCGCTGTTACGGTAAACGCCACAACTACTGCAGGAACGACAAATTCAGCCACAACAAAGAATGTTGTGTTTGATACCACAGAGCCTGTTGTTACAGTTGAGTCCGTTTGTGATTCTATTGTCAACGAGGGCAATATAGTTATCGGTAAGGACGGTATGACTCTTAAGGTTACCGTTACCGACGACAACCTCAGCCCGATAAAGACGAATGTTTCCATCAAGATATATAAAGACGGCGTAGATTACAAGGATGCTGTGATAACAAATATTACAGATTCCGCAACTGAATATGTTGACCAAATTTATCTTAAAGATGAGGGTGAATATACAGTTGTCGTAAAGGCAATCGACGCTGCCAACAATACAAATAACGGTACGGAATATGATGGCTTCTTTGTAGATAAGACAGCTCCGGTTATTTCCGAGGTCATTGTTGAGAAGAAGAAATCCCTCAAATTCGGCAACTACTTCCTCAAGAATGTTGTTGAAGTATCCGCTGTTGTAGAAGATTTTCCTGCTGGTGTCCAGTCTGTTAAGCTTGTAATCGACAACGATACAATCGTTGATATGGAATATGAGGATGGCAAATATTCCTGCGTGTATTCCATTGACGACTCCAATGACGGTTGGAAAAAGGGTCTCAAAATAGCTTTGACGGACAATGTCGCCAATAGCAAGACATACACAATTAAGGACCTTCTTGAGCTGGATACAAATACATGGATTTACGAGACAAATGCTCCTTCGGTAACATCTGATGCCACAAATGTCAAGGATTCCAAGGTATTGTACAAGGGTGCAAATGGCGACCTTTGGCTTTACAAGGATGCCTCATTTAAGATTGATATAACAGATCTTAAATGTGAAGGCTTTGATTCTGGACTTTACAACATCAGTATAACTAACAATGGCAAGGCTATCGCTGGTGATTCTGATATTTCCGTTGAAACTGCTGTTCTTGACAAATCCTATACCTTTGATTACAACACCTTCTCAGAGGGTAAGAATGTCATCACCGTAACAGCTACGGACAATGCAGAAAATGAAAAGGTAATTAGCTATACCATTTATAAAGATATTGATGCTCCTACTGTTCAGGGTATCACCTTTGGCAGTAACGGAAACAATTTAGCAGGATATAGCTATGCGAATGGCAATATTACTGCAACAGTATATGTTGGTGATTCCGAATTTACATCCGGCATTAAGTCGGTAACTGCCACATATGTAACCTCCAGTAAATCCTATCCCTGCACGGCTGTGTCTGTTCCTGCTGCCACGGATAAGACAAGCGGAGCTAACGAATACGTTGCATATATCTTTGATGTTCCTTACAAGAAAGGTACAACGGGTTATATTTCCGTATCCATAAGTGACAATGCGGGCAATACAGCGAAATTCAACAATAAGTCCGATATTGCAAAGCTTGATGCTGATTATACAAACATCAAGGTAAACAAAATAATGTTCGAGGCAAACGGTATTGTTATTACAAACACCATTGGCAAGGATAATATATATTCTGGCAAGTGGATGTATGATAATAAGTCCTTCGACATTAACTTCACAGACAAGAACGGCAAAATCAATTCTGGTATTTATAAAATCAAGGTTGTAAATACATCTGATGACGATGCTATTCTTCTGAACAAAACAGAAAAAGAGAATACTCTCACCGATAAGTTCACAGTAACCTATGATATGCTCGTTGAAGGCGAAAATATCATTAAGGTGACTGCTTATGATAACGCTGGCACAAAGACCACCGCTACCTATACGGTATACAAGGATGTCAAGGCTCCGTCTCCTGTAAGCGTCTACTTCTCCGAAAGCGAGCAATCTGTACTTTCTAAGATAGTCAACACTCTTACATTCGGTAACTTCTTCAACGAGAAGGTAAATATCACCCTTGTGTATGATGATCCGGATTCCGGCGTAAGAGATGTAACTCTTTACTTCGCAGACGGTACCTCCGTAACAAATACCACACCTGCAAGAACTGAAGGCACAACCAAGTTTTACACATTTGAGCTTCCCGAAAGCGACAAAACCGCTATGGAAAGCTTCGAAAATGATGTTGAATATTGGGCAAGCGTCCTCTCCGTAAATGCGGTGGACAATACGGGCAATGCATCCGAGATTACGGAAATTGCAAAGCTCGGTGTGTCCGATAACAACGGTCAGCCCACAGCCTCCGATGTATACTTCGAGCAGGTCAAGCCCACAATTTCCTCTGCTCTTGAGAACAAAAAGAGTACCTCTGAGGTCTACTACGATGTGGCAACAAAGACCTACTGGGTAATGGACAAGAGCAATATAAAAATTTATGTTGCCGATGAGTCTGCACCTCTTGGGGTTGAAAAGAACTCCGGTCTGGGTACCGTTACAGTACTTCTCAACAAGGAAAGCTACGCAGGAAACGATTTCAGCGTAGGTACAGTCAAGACTACTAACGCTTCTTATGTTGTGAATTTCGATGACCTTGTTCCAGGAATAAACACCATCAAGGTAGTAGCCGTTGATAATTGTAACAATAGCTATACAGAAACCTACTATGTATACAAGGATGAGAATGCTCCTGTTATCGATATGCTTTCACTTACCGGTAAGGACACTCAAATTCTCAAAACCGGTAACTTCTACAACGACCAGGAGGATGTTGTCCTTACAGTCAACTTCTCTGATGCTCAGTACAGCGCAGGTATTGCAAGCGTTGAGGCATGGTTCGTAAGCAATTTGGACGAATCCGAAACAAAGCTTACTCTTGACAATTCTAAAATTGATGAGAAACAGGCTGTTGAGGAAATCGCAGTTAAGGACGGCAAAATTACAGCTGAACGCACATTCACTATTAAGGCTGCCGACTTTATGAACGCCGACGGTTCTCTCAAGGTTATCATTACCGATAACACTGGTAAGCAGTTCGTATACCCAGATTCTGATACCAACACAAGCTACAGCTTCAATCGTATTATGTTTGAGTCTGTTGCACCTGAAATCACATACACAACAAGCACCTGTGATTATGAATGCACCTGTGAGGATTGCCGCAGTGAAAACGGCCTTCCGAAGCAATGGTTCTTCAGCGATGACATCGAGGTAACCGTCCTTGTCAGCGATGAAACAAATGACGCTGGTACAAATTCGGGTATTAACTCCGTAACCGTCAAGCTTAACGACACCAAGATTGTGGGCGACACTATTTTTGGCAAGGCACTTCGCGATGAGGACGAGCTTGACACCAATAGCATCGTTACAAAACAGACCTTCACCTTCAACCTCAAGGACTTTGCCGCAGTAATTGACGAGAACAACGAAAGCATCGTCAAGGACGGCGAGAATGTAATTGTTATCGATGTAGCCGACAGCGCAGGCAATGTTATGGAAACCGAGACCTACTACGTCTATATCGATGAAAAGTCTCCCGAGGTGGTCAACATTGCTCTGTCCGGTACAGATGGCGAGGATTCCACATATTCCGTTTATAACACATCCGATGAGGGTAGCGAGCTTGTATACGGCTACTACTTCAAGTCGGAAACCACCGCTTCTGTCGAAGTCCGTGATGAAATTGCCACATCCGGTGTTAAGACGATTGTCTTCAAAACCGTTGCAGCAGAGGACAGTAAGGTCGGTGGCTTCGAGAATCAGACAGCCATAGACAACATTTGCATAGCAGAGGTTGTACAGGTTGAAGCTACCGAAACTGAGGAGGCCTACGAAATTACTGAAGACACAGCAGTAGCCGACTTCACAATTCCCGCTGGCTTCAAGGGTCAGATTTACGCCTATGTTATCGACAATGCAGGACATAATTCTCTCAGTGGCGATAAGGATGTGTCAAAGGTTGAAAACTGGTACAGCCCCAATGGTACGGTGCTTGAAACTCAGACTCAGCATGATGCCCATGACGGTGGAAACCATGTTAAGCTTACATCCGTAACTGAGCCTGTGGGCTTCGGTGAGGGCAACAATCCTCTCTATTCCGGAGATGTGACTCTCAATGTTGTGGTAACCGATAGCTTCAACGGAATTGAGTACATCGATGTCACTCTGGCATCCGATTACGACACCAGTTACAATTTCTCCGAAAGATACACATTTGACGACAATGGACAGTCCGCAAATGGCGCCAATGTTAACAATTGGTCTGTTGAATACTCCGACAATCTTATTGTAAGAGCCGAACGTAATTATGTTGTATCCAACGATTGCAACGATATTATGTTCACAGTTGTATTGACTGACCGCTCCGGCAACAAGACAACGGATTACTATGTATTCAACATCGACAAGACGGCTCCCATTATCAATGTAACTTTCGAGCCCGCAGACGGTGGCGATGATGGCGAATTTACTGGATACTTCAACTGTGACCGCAATCTCACCGTAACAGTCCATGACTCCAACCTTGTGACAGATGATATAAATATTGTCTGCACGGCAGATGGCTCTGCATATTCCGTAGGTGGCTTCTCCAAGGGCGGAATGGATGAAAACGGACGCTATGTCTACACTCTCACTCACACCTTCCATAACGATGCAGATTACACCTTCGCAATTTCCGCATCCGACCTTGCTGGATACAGTACCTCCGATAATGAGGTTAACTACGGCACAGAAGGTGCAAGAACAGTTGCCAAGGAGTTCACAATCGATGAAACTGCTCCTGTAATCGAGGTTTCCATGACCTCCACCAACATAAAGGATGAGTATTACAACGAGCAAGCAATCGTAACCGTTACAATCACTGAGCACAACTGGACAGAAGGCAGATATACATTTGAGTATTCAAGTGTTGATTCACTTACCGGTACAGCCGACGGTGGCACATATACAAGTGTTTCCAACGGCGACAACGGAGATACTCATACCTATACCTACACCTTCGATACCGAGCACAGATTTGCCATTACCGGAATTACAGTTACCGATATGGCAGGTAATGAGACTGACACCTTCTCAAACGACAATCAGCATCTTGTTGAGGGCTTCGTTATCGATAAGACCGACCCTGTTGTCAAGTTCCGTGTATCCTCCGACAGCGATACCTCTCTCAACTCCTACGCAACCGCCGAGGAGAGCTTCGCACCTGTTATTACCATTCAGGATACAAACATTGATGGTAGCGACATCCATGTCACTGTAACGAAGGAATACGGAATTGAGCTTGACGAAGAAACACTCTATAACATCAATTACACAACCGGCACCGATACCGCAACAGTAGACTTTATCGACTTCCCGGTAGAAGAGCAATACGACGGCATATATTATGTTGAGGTTACTGCCTACGATATGGCAGGCAGAAGCTCCGATACATCCGAAACCTATGCCCGTTTCTCCGTGAACCGTTTCGGCGCAACATTTATGCTTTCTCCTGAAAGTAAAGAATATGTTGCCGAGGACAGCCGTTGGCACAACGATGAGGGACTTGAAGATATTGTAGTATATGAAATCAATGCAGCCCCAATTAAATCCTATGAGATTACATATACAAAGGGTATCACAAAAGAAACTCTTTCTGAGGGTAGCGGATATACCGTTGCAAAGCAGACGCCAACTGATGGTGGTACTACCAACTGGTATATGAATACATACACCATCAAGAAGGATACCTTTATCGGTAAGGACGGTACCTACAGCATCGAGATTATGTCCGAGGATGAGGCTGTCAGAGATGATACCACCTCCGGCGTAGTCAGCTACAGTAGCACATCCGAGCGTGTTGAGAAAATCGATGAGGAGAATGCTGACAGGGTATATGTAAGCGAAAAGGAAGGCTCCAAGCTTGATACTCCGATTATTTTCGTTGTTGATAATGAGTCTCCCACTGTTCTCTTTAACAATCTTGACAACGACAACTACAACGAGGCTGAACACAAATTCACCTTCTCCGTAATGGACAACGAAGCTCTTGCCGAAGTGAAATTCTATGTGGACGGTGAAGAAGTCAAAATCACAGCCGAAACCGATGAGGTTACTACCAACAAGAGTAACGGCGACCTTGTAAGAGAGGGCAAAAATACCGCAAATATGATAAGCACCGAGGCTTACGAAAGAATGCTCAACGGTGAGGTCATTAACTGGCAGACAGATGAAAACAAGCATTCTTATGCCATTGTTGCGGTGGATAAGGCGGGCAACTCAAACTTCGAGCCCGAGGATTCATCTCTTACTCCTGCTGCTGCCATTGCCGACAGTAAGGAATATTCCGAACTGCTTGCTCTCATTTGTCCAGTAGACGAAAACGGCGAAGCAATTCCCTATATTTACTCAGCCGGTAATACACTTGCATACCTGTCTCATGAGGCATGGTTCTGGATTGTAGTTTCTCTCGTAGTAGTCGGTGGAGTTACACTTGCGCTGGTTATTGCAAAGAGAAAAAAGGAAGATAAAGCGGATGCCGCTTCCTGATGAAGTGATATTCACTTAGAGCACGGCGGCTCAGCAATATAATGTCTGAGCCGCCCATATTTATAAGATATGACACAGGACGAATTCAACAATACATTTATGGATATTACACCCTTGAATGCTTCCGGTGGTACTGGCACAATATTCAAGGCATTTCACACAGGACTGAAAAAATATGTCATCCTGAAACGACTGGAAATCAGCATAAATCCCGCATTTATCCGTCGAGAGGTGGATATTCTGAAAAACCTGAAGCACAGCTATCTCCCGGTTATCTATAATTTTATTGACCTTGAGGGCTCATTTTATATTGTTGAAGATTTCATCGAGGGATGCGATTTGCAGTATTACATAGATAATGGCATTTCAGTTCCCGAGAACATAATAAAAAGGTGGATGAAACAGCTCTGCGAAGTGCTGAATTACATCCATACACAGAAAATTCCGATTATTCACGCCGATATAAAGCCGGGAAATATAATGATAGATACAAACGGAAATGTCTGTCTTATTGATTTTAATATTTCGCTTATGGCTGGCAGTACAACGGATATAATCGGATTAAGTAAATACTATTGCTCTCCTGAGCAAAGACTTTGCGCATATGGTGATAGGACACAGAGTGTCGATATCCGTAGTGATATTTATTCCCTTTGTGCCACATTTTATACGCTTCTTTCCGGTAAGAAGCCTGCTCTTGACGGTAAAAATGTTCCTCTTTCAAATTTGAGACTGTTCTACAGTGAAGGTCTGTGCAGATTCGTCGACAAGGGAATGCATCATGACAAAAAAGACAGATGGCAGAATACAGGAGCTATGCTGTCTAAAATCAATCATCTCGAAACCCTGACCGTAAAATACATAAAGACCAAAAAGCTGGTGATTTGTATGGTTGCGGCAGTTTGCGTGGTTATAGTCACAGCTGTGGGTTTGAGTATTTATATAAGTAGAGAAAATGCCGGTGAGCAAATTCGTATTGCCGCCGAAAATATAATAGAAGAATACAACGAAAACAACGGAGCGACCAGTGAAATAAAAAAGAAGTGTGATGAGTTTCTGGGAAATAACAGTGAATATGTCTATTCAAATCCTGATTTTGCCGCAAAGCTCTATGCAATAATGGCGGATTATTACTACTCCTCGGAGCAATACGGAAATGCGACATATTATTATTCCCAGGCGATTTCATTGCTTGAAGATGAAAGCCTTGCCTCCATGTATTCTGAATATGTAAAAAGGCTTGCCCTGTCGCAGATTTTGTCTGGCGAGCTTTCCGCCGCCGAAAAGACCATTGAAAATTATTCGTATATTGACGCCTCTCTCATCACTCTTTTTGAAATTGCAAAGCTCTACGAAGGTAAGGACTTTGAGGCTTGTATAAATGTTGTGAAAGACATTGATAGTAGCAGTTCTGTATACGCAGATGCCTGCTATTTTGCAGCCCTGTCCTATGTAGGTCTTTTTGATAAAACAGGGAACAAGGCTTACGAAAATGCGGCGAAATATCTTGAAATATCCCTAAATGCCGAAAAAACCCTGTATAAAATTCGTATGCTGGGAAAAATATATCTTTATATTGCGGAAAAATCCAGCAAGACAAGCTATTATTCGAAAGCATACGGATTGCTTCTTGAACTTCCGGATAAAACAGATGAGGATATTGTAAATATAGCTCACGCCTACTATGGCAGCGGTTTTTACGACAAGTCCATAAGGCTTCTTGAAAACGAGGAAATTACCGATAATGCCATTTTGTGCAAGGCGGAGTATTACCTGAGCCTTGACTATCTTGCCCTTGACAACACAGAAGAGGCAAAAAAACATTATTATCTTTCCCTTAATGCCTATAATGCCTTATCCGAAAACGAAAAAAACAAGATTGACAAAAAAATGCTTGATGCTCTTTATGAAAAGTTTTAGGAGGAAAACTTTATGAGATGTCCCAATTGTGGCGCTATTGTAAATGACAGCGACATATCCTGTAAATATTGCGGAGTGATGCTTCCAGCAACTGAGATTTATCTTCAAAATAAAACATATTTTACCGAGAACAAAAATGTGGATAAGAGAGATATCTCTCAGATTACACAGAGTAAACCGACTACTGAAAATAGACCCTATCGACCGCCATACAGCAACAAGGTTAAAAAATCCTACAGCGCAATGCTTCTGAAAATCCTCATTATCCTTCTGTCCTTTGATATGCTCTTCGATTTTGTTACGCTGATAGCAGTGCTTTTGAATAAATAGAGGTGGGACAATGAAAAAGAAAAACAAAAATTATTCCGTAATATTGACCGCTCTTATTGCGGCGTTGGTTGTTGTCATAGCAACTAGTATTGTTATTGTAGTTATAAACAACTCATCGGGAACAAATAAGAAGTATACCGCACTTTTGGAGGACGCAAAAAGCTATATAAATGCCGGAGATTACGATGCGGCAATAACAGAATGCTGGTCTGCTATCGCCGAAAATGATTCGGATGCCGATGCCTATATCACATTGGGTGAAATATATGAGCGTAACGGCGACAATGCCAATGCCTATTATATCTACTCCGAGGGTTATTCACACACCTATGAAGATATTTTCCTTGTACAGATGACCCGTATTCAGCAGTCAGGTGTACTTAGTAATGCAAACTTCAAAACATCATCGGGATTTGATGTTGATGACTCGGGAGTTGTAAGTACATCGTTAAAGCTGAATGAGGCCTTTGCATCAAAGCTGACCTCCTTAACATTGTCGGATTTTAAGCACGCATATGGCGAGCCAACAATAAGTGGAAGTACCTCTAAATTCACCGTAACATTCCCGAATTTATCCGGAGTAAAGCTTTATTTCTACAACAAATCAGGCAACAATACCGCAGTTGATACCGTTAATTCCAAGCCTCGCAACACAGCAAGACCCACGGAAATCGAGCTTGAGGATTTGTCGTTGCTCTTCAACGGTATTACACAAAATATGAACTATAAATCCCTTAAGGGTATGGGAATTTCCGATGCAAGAAAGAGTACCGATAAGTCCTTCGGTGGATATGTAATTCTCTTCACCTTCAACGGTGCACAGATGAAGATAGCCTGCGATAAGGACGGTAATATAACAAAGACCTCCAAAAACGCAATATATCCTGTTGCCGTAGGTAGTGAGACCACAGTTACTGAAACCTCCACAGTCATCGAAACTGTAACTGTAACCGAAACAGAAACAGAAACTGAAACCACAGCTGTAACCTCAACACAAGCTGCCGAGACTACTGCCACGCCAACAACGGTAACAACAACCGAGCCACCTACCACCGAGCCACCCACCGAGCCGGAAATATCCGTTATATACAGGACCTTGAGAGTCACAGTCACAAACGCTCTTGACGGCTCAGCAATTTGTGGCGCAACCGTTGCAATCTGCTCCACAAATACTCTCGAATCAAAACAGGAGTCAGCTTCAACAGACAGCAGCGGTACGGTGACCTTCACCAATGTTCCCACGGGTGATTATTCGGTGAGCGTGTATTGCGACGGTTATATATCCGTTGAAGGCGACAGTGTCTATGTGTCCGAGGGTGAGGATGTAACCTCAAAATCCGTGGCTCTCTCTCCGCCAGTTCAATCTGGTCAGATAAGAATTGTTCTTACCTGGAATGAATACCCTTGTGATTTGGACTCTCACCTTGTTGGAACATCATCGGGCGGTCGCTCTGTGCATGTCTATTTCGGTTCACGGAATGCTTCGGGCGTGGCGGATTTGGATTGTGATGATATGTCATCCTATGGACCTGAAACAATTACGATAGACGATGTGAACGGCGACTACACTTATTATGTCAATGATTTCACTTGCTCAGGTGAAATGGCATTGTATGGCTGCACTGTATCGGTTTATTCGGGCAACAGCCTTGTGAAGACCTATTCCTGTCCCTCAAGTCTTTCTGATCCGCTAAATTGGTATGTATGTATAATTTCAGGCGGACAGATATATGACTATTGATATGATGTATCAAATTCCCTTGTCTCTATCCGGCGGAAACGGTGTGATTATTGCCGTTATTGCCTATGTTGTCGTTGCTGTGTCGGCATTTATTGTGTTCTTCATTATGAGTCGCAATAAATGGCACAGCGACGGCCTCAGGGCTGCTGCGGATAAAATAATTAGCGAGGATTTTCTTGAATATTCACTTCGCAATCCGAGAAAAGTAAATACTCCTGCGCCCAGTGGAGTACGGCTTATGGTGGCGGTAACCGTGCAGGATGGAAAAAAATCCAGCGAAGTAGTTTATGATCCAGCGAAAACCATAACCTTCGGTAGAAACGAAAAAAACAACATCAGAATTTACGGCGAAGGCATTTCCGGCACTCAGGGCAGAATTTATCTTTCGGACAACAAGGTATATCTTGAAAATCTGAGCAGTAGTCACAGCCTTTTGGTAAAGCGCAAGGGCAAAAAATGCAAGGTTACTTCTGGAAAAAGCCTGCGACTTCGCAGTAAGGATACTATTTTGATGAAAAACAGCCGGATAGACATAAGCTTTTTCAGATACGATATAAACAAAAAGAGATAATATTATGTATTTGGTCGTTTACGGAAGAAAATGCTATAAGGAATTTTCCCTTGATACTTCCCGGAATAAGATAAATGAATTTACTCTCAACGCCACCGAATGGGGATTCTCCACCCCGGTGGTGTTAAGTACTTTTCACAGCGATAGCGGTCTTGCAATCGAGCTGGTAAAGGGCGGAAAATGCGTAGCTCTGGGATGTGCCGAGCGGTCCTTTGTCCCAAAAATGGAGACGCCATATTCCTGCGTCGCCTCAAACGGTGATAGCTTTGCAATTATTGTTTCCGACAATTACAATATTCTACCCGTATTCGATAAATATATTCTGCCTACTGACAGGGTACTCTCAATTGGCTCTGAAAGTACAAATACCATTTGTTATAAATTTGAAAATGCCATCGAGAAAAAATGTGCTGAGATGCGTTACTCCTCCTCATCCGGTGGATTTGTGCTTCATTGCATGGATAAGTGTATTGTTTATCTCAACGGAGAAAGAGTGCGTGACACTGTCCGTATACATTTCGGTGATGTTATCTCTGTATTCGGTCTAAAAATAGTCTATGCTGGTACGATAATCGGAATTAAAGCTCTCGTAGGCACATATATTGCGGATTTGTCAATGAAAAAATATGATGTTTCCGCAAACAGTTTCGGACAAAAACGGCTCGAACAAAGTTATTCCGACTACAAACAATCTGCGAGAATTTTGCCCAGACTTTATGACGGTGTGGTTGAAATAGATCAACCTCCAGCGCCGGAAAATGTAAAGAAAAAATCCGTATTTGCCACCATCGGCAGGTCGCTTACGATGAGTATCCCGATGCTTCTGGGATGCGCATTTATGATGTATGCAAGGTCTTCGTCCTCCGGTGGATTTATGTCCATAGGTGCGATAACCGCTGTAACAAGTGCCTTAATCGGAGCCGTATGGGCGTTGATTTCTCTTAATTCGGAAAAAATTGAGCAGCGTGAACATGAGGAAAAGCGTTTCAATTCCTATGGCAATTACCTGCTTACCAAGGCGAATGAGCTATCTGTAAAATATGAGGAAAACTACAAGGCTCTCACAATGATGTATCCATCACCGGAGGTCTGCCTTTCATATACACGCAGTAGTCCGGAGCTTTGGAACCGAAATCCGTCCCACAAGGACTTTCTGTTTGTCCGATTGGGCTTGGGTACTGTACCTTTTCAGATAGAGGTTAAGACTCCAAAACAGGGATACACACAAAATTCAGATAAGCTCAGGGATTTTATATTTATTCTTCGTGACGACTACTCCGAAATGGAAAATGTTCCCGTGGGAATAGATTTTAGGACTCGTCCTCTTGTGGGAATTGCCGGCTACAGAAATCCTGCCAACGGAGCAGATTACGGCAGAGAGCTTGTAAAGAGCATAATTGCACAGATTATCACCAACATTTCCTATCACGATGTCAAAATCGTTTTAATCAATAATTCCGATGACGGCTTCTGGCATTTTATGAAGGATGTGCCTCACTGTTATTCTGGTGACAAAGCATTTCGCTATATCTCCTTTTCAAAAAACAGCGCTGGAGAGGTTGGAAGCGAGCTTGCATCAATAATACGGGAAAGAAAAAGCTCACAGCAACGAAAAAGCTCGGTACTTCCGCATTATATTGTGATAGCAACTGAGCCGTCGGTTCTGGAACACAATATGCTCGCCAGCTTTCTTTTGCATCCTGAGGAATCATACGGCGTGTCCACCATTATACTTTCATCCGGTATCGCCACACTTCCCAATGAGTGCGAGTATATAATCGATTGTGACAGAAACATATGCCATATGGGTGAAATGCTGAATACCGGCGGAGAAAGATACGATATTATTCCGGATTTTTGCAGCACAAGTGCCCTGAGAAATTCCGCCCGAAATATGGCAAATATTCGGATTGAGGAGAAAAATGAGGACAGGAGTATACCCTCCTCGGTCACCTTCCTTGGAATGTACAAGGCTGGTTCTGTCCAAGAGCTGAATATTTCTTCAAGATGGAGAAAGAATAATATCATTGAAAGCATAGCTGTGCCCATAGGTCTAAAAGCCGGCTCTGCTCTTTGTGATTTGGATATTCACGAAAAAATGCACGGACCACACGGACTTGTTGCAGGTACAACAGGCTCGGGTAAAAGTGAGCTTTTACAGACCTACATCCTCTCTCTTTGTGTCAATTTTAGTCCCGATGATATAAACTTCCTCATCATTGACTACAAAGGCGGTGGAATGTCCGGACTTTTTGAGGGACTTCCTCATCTTGCAGGCAGTATCACAAACCTTGGCGGAAACTCCATCAGACGGGCTTTGTTATCCGTTAAGAGTGAAATTCGTCGCAGACAGGTAATTTTCGCAAGATACTATGTGAAGAAAATCGATGAATATACTGCCCTCTATAAATCTGGTACAACAAATTTTCCGTTGCCTCACCTCATAATCATAGTTGACGAATTTGCGGAGCTGAAGAAAAATGAGTCGGAGTTTATGCGTGAGCTTATATCCGTAGCTCAGGTTGGACGAAGCCTTGGAATACATCTTATTCTTGCAACGCAAAAACCCTCTGGTACAGTGGATGACAACATCCGCTCCAATGCAAAATTCAGCCTTTGTCTGAGAGTACAGGATATTCAGGACTCGAAGGATATGCTTGCAAAGCCGGATGCCGCATATATCACAAATCCCGGCGGATGTATTATGCGTGTTGGTACGGATGAAATTTATGAGCCATTACAATCGGCGTGGAGTGGCGCACCGTTGCCTGGTAATGCCGAAAACAACGAAAGAGTAGCAAAGCTGCTGACGGATACAGGTCATACTCTAATAAATTCCACATATCAGAATAACGGTGGCGATGACGCCTCGGAGCTTTTTGACCGTGGATTTAAGGACGCAGTCAAGGTCAAGCTTGAAACACAACTTGATGCTGTAATTGGTGAAATAGCAAGGACCTTTAATAAGGACGGCTATTTACCGGTTTATCCTCTGTGGCTGCCGGAAATTGGTCATATTCTTTCTCTTGAAGAGCTAAGACAGGAAGAAAAAAAATACGGCAATCCAAATGAAAATTCATTCCTCGGCGTGACTGTTGGTCTTGCGGATGACCCGGCAAATCAGACCAGAGGTATACTCAAGGTTGATTTTGCTGCAGGTGGAAACCATCTTGTGTTGGGTACTGTTGCCACTGGAAAAAGTACATTTATTCTCACCACGCTGTATTGCCTGATTGAGAAATATTCTCCTCGTGAGGTGAATTTCTATATAGCAGATTTCAGCTCCGGCGCTTTGTCGGTATTTGGTTCAGTGCCACATGTGGGCGGATATGTTACTGAAAATGACGGCGACAAGATAAAAAAACTATTCTTCCTCATCAACAATATCATCACTGAACGTAGAGCCAAGCTGCACGGCGGAACCTGGAGCGATTATAACCGCCACAATCCTGGCGAGCTTCCTGCGGTAATATTTGTAATTGACAATTATGCCGTGTTCCGTGACAAAACTGAGCTGGCATACGACAGGGATGTTATGCGGATATCCCGAGAAGGACTATCCCTGGGTGTGTTCTTCTTCATTTCAGCGGCAGGCTTCGGCATAAATGAGGTCAATTCCCGTCTTGCGGAAAATTTCAGAACCACCATAACCCTTGAACTTACGGATAAATTCAAATATGTGGATGCTCTTCACACCACAAAAATCGGTATTCTTCCCGAAAGCGGTGTAGCAGGCAGAGGACTTGCAAGATTTCAGGACAGCTGTCTTGAATTCCAAACAGCCCTTGTTTCCACCGAAGCTGATGAATATAGCCGTCTTGAAAAAATTAAGTCAATGCTCGCCGGTATTTCGTCAAAATATAGCGGTATGTCTGCTCGTCCTGTGCCGGAAATCCCCAAAAAACCAACAGTATTTGGAATGAAGGCATTGTCGGAATATCCGTCATTGCGGGATAATCCAGCCTCTCTGGTATTCGGCTATGACAGTGAAACTGCCGCACTTAGCGGAATTGCTCTTGACAAGAGCTACTGTAATATGATAGTTTCTCCCGATTGTGTGGGTTATGCCTCGATTATAAGACTTCTTGCAGAGTTTGCCGCCCACAAGCCTCAGGCACAGGTCGCTGTAATTTCAAACACAGCCTCTGAATACAAATATCCAGAGTTGGTGCGTGTCCTTCACAGCTATGATGAAATATTTGACTATTTTAAGAACCTTATGCCTGTATTCATAGAGCGTAACAAGCAGAAAAAGAGCTTGATCGATGCCGGCGAAGAGGATGATGCCATATTTAGCCGTATGGCTGAATATCCACCAGTTTTCATATTTATAGAGGACTTGAATGCGTTTTTTGACTTGGTGTATCATCCATCGCCGGAGGCAGGTCATATGGAGGGCTTCCTTGAAAATATTTTCGATAAGGGAAATCTTCACAATATTTACTTCTTCGGTGGAATAACCGCATCAGACAATGTCAAGGTGAGTTTGTATAAAGCATTCAGGAGCTTCAGCAAGAACAAAAACGGAATACTTGCTGGTATGCCTGTATCGTCACAAAAGCTGATAAATTTCGGCAATATGCCCTTTGCTGAGTCAAGTCGTGCCGTTCCTGCAGGAGCTGTTCTGACTGCGACGCCCAATGAAGATGACGTGGAAATGCATCGTCTGTTCATACCAAGAGATTACAGATAATTATGAATTATGTAGTTATTGCCAACAAATATAGTTCGGAGCTTCAAAAAATACGGCAATCGGCGGACAGGCAAATTGCCTTTGTTTCGGACGACGACTGTGAATGGAATTTGTTTACAGATGTCGCCAGGGCGGAGGAATTTGCGGACAGCGGTTCAGCGGTGGATTTTGCCTGTCTTGATGCCACAATGCAAAATGGCATTGGGCTTTGCGAGAAAATGCGAAAAAATAATATGTCTGCGTTTTTGCTCCTTGTGGCGGACATTACCTTATCGCCCACCGAGTATATTCGCCCCACAATTATGCCTGGCGGACTTTTGCTGCGACCATTTACGGATACACAGCTTGACGCTACTATGCGTTCTGGATGGTTGAGTATACGAAATAACACTGCCGACAACAGTGAAGTCTTTTCCTTTGTGAGCAAAAACGAGCATATTTCCATTCCATATAATCGTATTGCCTATTTTGAGGCGAGAGAAAAGAAAGTTTTTCTCAACACTGGCAACAGGGAATACGCCGTTTATGACACCATAGACAATCTGGAAACGAGCCTTCCGGAGAACTTCCTTCGATGTCATCGCAGTTTCATTGTAAATAGGGCTCTCATATCCAATATTTGCATTTCTGCAAGCTATATTGAAATGGAGAGTGGCGCCTGTGTGCCACTGTCACGGTCCTATAAATCTGTGTTTAAGGAGAATCGTAAATGAGTTTATCATACGGAATAATCCTCAGTGAGGATAAATTAAAAATTCTCCTGAATGCCTCGGGTGGCGACTTTGTGTTTGCACCATTGAGTCCGGAAATGCCTGACGCTCGCACTGTAAATGAAAATCTTTTCGCCATGGTGAAGGATGAAATTATCGGCTGTGACGGTGAAAAATTCATAATACCAAAGAAACTTTACGATATGCTTTGTTCAATAAAAAATGCAAAAAATATTGTGGAGTATATCGATATTGCCACCGACAAATCCGTGTTTTATTACGGCGGAGAAAATCCATTGTCCATACGCCGTGATATTGGCGGACGACTTGTCCTACATAGTGACAATCTGGATAGTTTCGTAGATGAAATTCTGGAGCTTTCGGAGCTTAACAGCAGTTTTGAAGAGCTTGCACAGCGATTACAATATGATGTAGCAAGATACGACGATGAGGGCTTGAGTGTATTCCATTGCAAAATATATACATCTAAAGCTTTGCAGCAGGATTGGAAGGTCCTACTTTCGTCAAGGCAAGCTCCAAAGCTTTCAATAAGCTACGAGAACGGCGATTTAACAGTGTTTGATTACAGTATTGAAGAATTGAAAAATTTACTTATACATGCATTAAAATGAGAGTTTATGTTCAGATACCGGCGTTGTCCGGAAAGTATGAATTTGACCTTTCGGACACAGTGTCCGCAGGGCGTATTATTGCTGAAATGACTGAAATATTTTGGCGTAACGCATCCCGTGAATCGGATGATGCGAAGAATTTTATGCTTTTGAATAGCAGTAAAAAGACCATTCTCAACGCTGGGCTATCCTTGGAGGAAAACGGTGTCGGCATAGGCGATACATTGATATTATTTTAGGTGAAATATATGTTGACAGTTGATTTTGATGCTTTAACTGCCATTGCGGAGAGCACAGAGAAGAATGTCCGGCTTATCGGAGAATGTATAGAGGCGTTGGAATATTCCACTGCCAAGCTTAATTCAGATGAGGAGAAGCTTGCCATCATAAAGGACAATATGACAAATCTTGACGATGAGTATGTTAACCTTATGCGTCTGTCAAATTCCCTTAATATAGCCGTATTTGCCTACAAAAGGCTTTCCCACGGGCTTTCATCGGTTGCAGATAGCATAGGAATACAGCAAAAAGAAAAGGAAAAACTGACTGAAATTTCTCTTGATGAATTAAATGAGAGACTGGGTGGAATGAGCTTTGCGTCGGAGGAATCGGAATGAGCAACAGAATATATATCGACACCGGTGATATTTTGGATGGTGTCAATGACCTTCGTTCATTACTGCTCTGGGTGGAGTGCTATGCAGACTACGATGCCGATACCCTGGAAAGGCTTCGTGATGCGGGTAATTATCTTGAAAACGTGCTGGACGGAATTGAACGGATGTGTCACAAGACAGAAAATTGTGAAGCAGATATTGTTTCTGTGCTGGAAAATATCGTGACGGAGGCTTGAAACATGAATTGTAAATCCATAGAGGACTTCGTTTGTGAATTTGAAAAATCCGCAAGAAAAATATATAATGCATCAGGTGAAGAATATCGGGATTTAATATACGATGCGTTGATGAATTATTGTGATAATGTACTTGAAATTCTCACTGCAAGCGGGATAGAAATGACAGGTGAAATTACGCCGAAAAATGATAAAAATATTCTCGGCGACATATTGTTTTAATTAAATTATGAAAACAGAAGAACAGTTGGAATATTTGAATGAAATTATCGCCTCATTAGAAGCAGATACACATAGTCTTGAAAATATATGGGAAGGTGAGGCTGCAACGGAATACAGACACAGAGCATTTTGTGTGCTGAATAATATAAAAAACAGCATTGCACAAATTTTCAGCGCTGTTGTTGAATTGGAGGGCGAAAAATGACGACATTTTATATAATGATTGTGCTTGTGGGCATTGCGATTATTCTTATTGCCGTCCTCATTGCTATTTTGTGTTCTGATGAAAAGAGTGAATCCTCATCTGTTCATATTTCTGGCGGAGTTGACATTGAAAACGGACAGTATTGTGATGACAGTATCGGTGGCTACAACGGACTTGATTCAAGTTCTATCGTCGTTCGTCGTTATGATTGCCCATTTGTAGTATATATCGATGAAATAAAAAGCGGTAAAAGATTCAGAGCCGAGCTGCCACCTGAAACGGATGTAGTCATAGGACGGATTATTCCAGGGAATAATGATGAGTTTAAGATTTCCGTAACATCATCGGAGTATGTTTCAAGAAATCATTGTGCGTTGATGGAGTATTCCGGAGCTGTCTATATTAAAAATCTCAGCCGTTTCGGCACCTATCTCAATGGAACTTCCGTTAAAAATATTATGCTTGTCCACAGAGGTGATATAATCAAAATCGGTGACACAGAGCTTAGAATATCCGAGCTTGGATAATGCAATTCATCTCGATAAACAGTTATTTCGTCGGAAAAACTGAAAAATAATTTTACACATCGTATAATCATCTCAAAAAAAGGAGGTGGCTATCCGATGAAAAATTACACAGTCCGGGTAACTCCGGACGAGCTACGGGATACCGCTTACCAATTCGAGCAAAACGGGGCAAGAATAAAAGCGATGACCGACAGAATGGGAGAAATCGCCAATGAGCTTAACCGTCACTGGATTGGAAGGCGAGCGTCGGGATACACGAGCAGAATATTCGCCTTGCGTGACGATTCTGATAGGCTCAATAGAAAGATTCAGGAGCATGTGCGGGATCTTCGTAAGATGGCGGATAACTACGATAATGCAGAGGGAAATTCAAATACCTCCGCAGAAGCTCTGGGTGAAAATCCTATTGAAGGAGCTGTAGCGTTTGGTTCGACTTTGACATTATTTCCGGCGTTTTTTCGCGATTTGAACATAAATTGCAACCCTGAAGACGATGATGCCTTTTTTGAAAAGAAAATGGGCAAGGATGCCGACGGTAATAGTATTCCTGGTCACAGGTGGGACTATTCTGGCAATACGGAGGACGTAAATAAGTATGACCGTTTGGGTTCGTTGGCTGAAATCCAATACGAACAAAAGGCTGATGCTCATTGGATTGACGGTGAGATAAGTGGCGAATCCAAATACGCAGAGGGCTCATTATCCGGCGGAATCGGCAATGCAGAGGCAGGCTGGGAGGCAAGCGTAGGCGTATATATCTACGAACAGGATAATGACGGAAATATAGTCCGCAGGATTGCTCCGGGAATACTCATTGGCGGAAGCGCATCGGCATCATTGTTTGAGGGCTCAGCAAGCGGTCGAGTAGGCTGGGGCGAAAATCACGATATGCTGGGTTTGAACGGCTCTGTTGAAGCGGCTGTCGGTGAGGCTGGTGTAAGCGGTAAATTCACGGTGGACCTGTTTAATAAAAATCCGCAGGCTGGAGTATCGTTTAAGGCTGAGGCAAATGCTGTTAAAGTAGAGGGCAAAGCTGGAGTTACCGTTGTAGGTGCGGATATAGATGTATCTGGTGCGGTAAAGATAGGCGCAGGAGCTCATGCTGATATAGGATTTACCGATGGTAAATTACGTGTAGACATCGGAGCGGCGCTGGGAGTAGGAGCCGATATAGGCTTTTCTGTAGATGTGGGCGGTCTTATCGATTATATCGAAAAAGGCGTAGGCTCGCTTTGGAGCATTTGGTTCAAATAAGGAGGAATGGTTATGCTATTACCCGCAGGTACGGTGGTTACCTTGAATGGCATTTCGAAAAAGGTAATGATAATCGGCATCTGTCAGGCAGGACTTGATGGAATAGGTCATGATTATTCTGCAGTACCATGGCCCGAGGGATTTTTATCAACGGATAAAATCATCCTCTTTGATGATGCTCAAATACAATATGTTCACTATTGCGGTATGCAGGACAGGGAACAGATGATTTTCGGAAAGACTGTTTCCGAAAAATGGATTGAAAAAAAAGGAGAGAATAAAAATGCTTGAAGGACTTCTTCCCATTGGCTCTGTTGTGCTTCTCAAAGGCGCCACTAAGAAGCTTATGATTGTCGGTGTTGCCCGCAAGGACGACAAGAATATTTATGATTACATCGCAGTTCTCTATCCTGAAGGATATACGAGCGAAAAGGAGCTTGTTCTTTTCAATAATGAAAACATCGACAAGCTTTTCTCAATCGGCTTCCAGGATGAGGAACAGTTCGCATTCAAGGTCAAGGCGGATTCGCTTCTTGCCCAGGTTCGTATGGAAAATATGCAGCTTGACTGATTTTTGAGTATCGTCCTTTCGGGGACGGTATTTTTTTGTCCTTTCTGGGAACGAAAAACCATATAATTGCAACCTGTCCTGAAAAATGTGCAATTCGTCGGAAAATCAAAATTTTTTCGAAAAATGTGCTATACTAAACACATCAAAGGGAAAGACCCGATGAAGAAAACAATAAAACCTTTTGGAGGATAAAAAAATGGCAGCACTTTACTTTGATCTCGGTACACTTTCCGCAAAGGCGGACGAGCTTGAGGCTCTCAACAACAGCTTCTACACAGAGGTAGACAACCTCAACTCCACAGAGGAAGCTCTGGCAGGTATGTGGGAAGGCGACGCAAAGGACGCTTTCAGAAATGCTTACAGAACCGACTCCATTCAGATGCACAACTTCTACAACGCAATCAAGGCTTATGTTCAGGCTCTCAGAGAGATAATCGCTTACTACGCTCAGAAGGAAGCTGAGAATGTTCAGATTGCTCAGAATCGTACATACTAATTCAAAGCATCATTTCGTTCCAATCGTTCAATCATACCCTAAATAAAATATCACATGGGATAGAAAACCGTTTCACAGAAAAGGAGAAATAATTATGACAGGCTATATAGTTAATGTAACACCCCAGGACCTCATCAACACCGCAGAATCCTTCCGTACAGGTGGAAACACCATCGGCAATCAGACCACCGAAATGCTCACTCTCGTATCCGGACTTTCCTCCGCTTGGCAAGGCGAAGCAGCCAATATGTATATGTCCAAGTTCGCAGCTCTCGATGACGACATCCAGAGGATGATTAGTATGATTAACGAGCATGTGGAGGATTTGGAGATTATGGCGGAGAACTACTCCGACAGCGACAACGAAGGCGTAAGCTTCGCAGAAACTCTTTCCACGGACGTAATCATCTAAAATCTCATTCCGATAAGCCGGTAATTCCGGCTTTTTTTGTTGTTATGAGTAAAAAAATCTTGACAAACGCTTTGTGACGGTGTATAATATTTCCTATCAAAAATTGTTTTTGATATATTTATGCAATCTACGGAGGCAAAGTTATGAACACACTCGAACTTATCCGTGAATACGGTCATGAGCAGGTAGCATTCTTCAACAATGAGAAGGCTGGCCTTAAGTGCATCATCGCAATTCACAACACAAACCTCGGTCCCGCTCTCGGCGGTTGCCGTCTGTGGCCCTATGCAAGCGAAGAAGCCGCTCTCTTTGACGTACTTCGACTTTCCCGTGGTATGAGTTTCAAGAACGCTGCTGCAGGAATGCCCATCGGTGGTGGTAAAGGTGTCATCATAGCTGATCCTTCTCAGAAGTCGGAAGCCATGTTTGAGGCCTATGGTGAGTGCGTTGAGTCTCTCGGCGGCAGATACCTCACCGCAGAGGATGTTAACACCGATACTCACGATGCTGACATTATGCTTCGCAAGACCCAGTATGTTGTAGGTCGTGCAACTGTTTCTGGCGATCCTTCTCCTTTCACCGCAATCGGCGTATATGACGGTATCAGAGCTACCGCAAAGTTCCTCAATGGCACAGACGACCTCAACGGCGTTAAGATAGCTGTTCAGGGTCTTGGTAAGGTTGGACTTGATCTTGCTACCCAGCTTGCAAAGGCAGGCGCAAAGCTTGTTGTATGCAATCACAAGAACAAGGCTGTCATTGACAAGTTCGCAGCTGAGTACGGCGCAGAAATCGTAGCCGCAGACGAAATCTACGGTGTTGAGTGCGATATTTTCGCTCCTTGCGCATTGGGTGCAGTTGTCAACTATGACACCATTCCTCAGTTTAAGTGCAGAGCCGTTGCTGGCGCAGCAAACAACGTTATCCTTGATGACGAGTGCGGACTTGCTCTCAAGAAAAAGGGCATCGTATATGCTCCCGATTTCATCATCAACGGCGGCGGCGTAATCAACGCAGGTCAGGAGGCATTCACCACCTACGATAAGGAGAATGTACTTAAGCAGGTTCACAACATCTACAACACAGTTTACTCCATGCTTGAGGAGTCCAAGTCCACTGGCGAGCCTGAGGGCGTTATCGCTCAGCGTTTCGCAGAGAACAGAATCAAGAACGGTCTTTAATTAAAATACAAGAAGGTGTCCAATTATCTGGGCACCTTTTTTGTTGGATAGGAGATAGAAGATATAAATAGGAAATATTCTGACCGAAAGCCTATTTATCATTTCTGTTTGCAGGAGGCTTATTCCTCAATTTCTCCGAAGAAAAATTCCTTCTTTTCCGGTGTATTTATAACCGTTACGGGCTTAATTTGGTTGATAATTCTGCCCTGAGATACCAATGATGCCTTATACCTTGCATAGGCTCCGTCACGGAGTTTCTTCACCTCTGGCATTCCAATCATACCCCAGGAGCGATACTTGCCGTATTTTGAATTGAGCTGAGTCATCGCCTCCTCCAAATAATTCTCAATCTCAGGGAGCATATCCTTGGTGATGTCCTTTGACTCCGCAAGAAGCATATATCTTGCCTCTCTGTCCTCCGTGTTGCCGTAGTAGCTGTAGCTTTCCAGCTTTATACCGAAATGCTCCTCCACCATTTGGGCAGCGATGTCCAGCATATCGGTAGTGGTCTTTTCGTTTGCAACATTCAGACCCATATTGGAGCGATACAGGAACTGGATTTTCTTTGAGTTGTTGTATTCGCCGGTGCATCTGACGATATCGAGAATACGGTAGCGATAGAGTCCGGAGAAATTCGTGATAATGATTTCGTAGTCCTTGCCAACTTCAAGCTTGTCGAGAGTCAGCGGTCTTTCTATATCCGGCTCATCCACGGGAATGAACTCATAGATAAGACTCCTTGGCAACAGAACATAGTCCTGGGAATTCATATCCACGCACATAGCCATAAAGCCTTCGCTGGCGGCATAGCCCATATTGTGCATTGGCAGGTCGCCGATGTACCTCTTCAGCTTTTCCGCATAAACCATGAGAGTTGAACCTGTCATTCCGTAGCCGTAGAGGAGCTTCGGCCAGATTTTCAGGGCGACAGGCTCCTTGTCAAAGCCATTTTCGAATATCTTGCGAAGTTCGGCGGCTCTCTTGGGATTTGGTTTCATATTGCCGTATTTTTTGCGAAGTGACTCCGGACACTTCACCCTCTTGTCCACGGTACCAGTTTCTATGTCGTGTACAAGCATCTCCCAGTTTTCTTCCAGATATTCAAACATCTGTGTGAGAAGCGTGATTACCATTGAGCCTAAGTAGGTGATTTTCCTGTCTGCAAGGGCTGTGCGAAGCTGGAAGTAGAGAATATCCGTATTTGGCTCATCCTCCGGGAAAAGAATGTCCTTTGGAGTAGTTATAAAGAACGGCAAAATCGGCTTGATGTACTGGAATGGAAGCTGTCCGGCGCCGTTGCTCATAAGTCCGTTTTTGAGTCTGTGACCGTTGAGCGACATGAGCAGCGGACCCTTTTGAGTGGGCATATGCTTAACGCCATGCTCTCTGAAATAAGCGCCAACACAGCCAAGAGTCCCAACGAAGCCGAGACAATACATATTCCACACATCTCTCGTGGTTTTTGGCTGAATTTTCGGTTTACCAGCGCTGCCGGAGGATTCGCAGTAACGCAAAATTCTGTCGCCGGTGATGACATTTTCCTCGCCATTCAAGGTTCGTTCTATAAGTGGCAGGTAGTCCTCGAAGGTGGACATAGGCACCTTGTCCTGGAAATCCTTTATACTTTTTATGTCCGCAAAGCCGAACTTTTTCCCCAGCTCGGTATCCTTATTCCGTTCCATAATATTGAGGAGAGTCTCCTCCTGAGTGGGCATTGCGTTTGTGGTGTAGCCGTTGAAGAGCTTGAACACCAAATCGCCCATTGCAAAACCGTAGCTTGTAAAAATTCCCATAATTTCACCTTATTTTATTGTAATTACAGCTTTAGAACTGCCGTCGGACACAACAACGCTTGAGTCCTCCGAGCTGTTTTTTGTTATGTATAGGTCTATCATCGTACCGTCCTGGTACCATTTACCCCATTGAGATGTGGCGCCGTCGGAGGTCACGCAGTCCAGGATTACACCATCACCCAGTGGCGAAATTAGCGTCACAACCGCCGTACCTTCATCAGCGTAAACAATGCTTTCCGTAGCTCTGATTTCATCTCCGCAGTATGTCATTTTGTAAAAATCCGACACGCTCAAGGGCTCGACCAGGTATTCAAGCTCGTTCAAATAGGCTGTCGGGATGGCAAATCCGATATTTTCTTCGGTCTTGCTCATCCTTGATACCGTGCCGATGACCTCATTTTCGGAATTGAGTAGCGCACCGCCGGACATACCGCTTTCGATGGCGATGTCCACCGAATAAAATGTACAATAGGGCTCATCGGAAGCCGTCATTTCGGTTCGCAAAATTGTGCCCTCAAGAAGCATTGACTTATTGTAAGCCGTTACGGTGTCATCTTTGTCGGGAGTTTTGTCCGAGAATGTCACCGAATTTGTCCTTGCATCGATTTTGAGTACTGCCAAATCCGTATGTGCATCGTAGGCAAGAATGTTCTCCACGGTAAAGGTTTGCTCCTCGTCATAAACCGTGATTGAGGAAGCGCCGGCAATTACGTGGTAGTTGGTGACAAGCTTGCCGTCCTTGGAAATAAAATATCCGAGACCTTCCGAGTGACCGTCACTCCCAGTTGCTGATACTCGTATGTATGGCGACTCAATGTCTGTCCTGCTAACTATGCAAAATGTCAATATTCCGCCGCCGATAAGCAGAATAACCACCGCAACAGCTATAATTTTATTTTTCATTATATATAAAATCCTTGATTTTTCCGCCGTCGTGAAAACCTTCAGCGTAGAGCTTTCGCATACCGTCCTTCGGGTGACTTGTGGTTGTGACGCCAAACAGCTCCTCCGGTGCGATTATCAGAGCCTTGCCCTCTTTTTCGAGCTCTATGACCTTTTCGAGGCTGTCGTTGTAGAATTTCCCTCTGCGGTAGATTTCCTCCGCAATTTCCGGATATGTGGGCATAAGCCTGTGGGTAAGCGCAAAGTTACCGGTTTCGGGCATACGCTCCTCTTTCGGCTTTGTGAGAATTACCACCAGTCTGTCAACGCCGTCCGAGAGAGCCTTGTCCACGGGCAACGGGTCAGATAGACCGCCGTCGAAATATTCTCTGCCATGAATTTTTTTCGGCTTACAAAACACAGGAATAGCACAACTACCTTTGATTACGGAGTAGTCGTCCTGCTTGTAGTCATTCAAACTGAAATATTCCGGTTTGCCATCCCAGCCACGGGTTGCGATGGTGGTAATTACGCCGGGATATTTGGTCATCTGTTCAAAATCCAGCGGATTCTCGCCGTCGGAATTGGTAAGCGTGGAATAGACATAGTCCAGATTGAAGAAGCTGCCACATTTGAGGAATGCGTACAAGCCCATATAATCCCTGCGATTTGAATAAATATTGAAGAATTTGTAATTCCGTCCGAACTGTCGTGCTGTGAAGGATGCGATATTCGCCGAGCCTGCGGATATGCCGTAAAGCCTGTCGAAGTCCACACCGTCACAAAGAAGTCGGTCAAACACGCCGGCGCCGTAGATGTCACGCAAGCCGCCGCCCACATCTATAATTCCAGTCATAAAATCTCCACATCCCAGGACTCAATGCTCTCTCTCCAAGCAGTGATTGCATCGAAATCAAAGCTCTCCGGCGGATTTTTGTACAGCTTACTGGCTTTACCGCCTGCCGAAATTCCACGAAGCAATGCGAAGAAATAGGATGGTGAACGCATTCCACGAAAGAACTTGCCGATGAGCTTAATTGGATTGAGATTGCGACCTGCGCCAGCCAAATCCTGGGACTGAATTATGCCGTTCTCGAACAAAAATTCCACACCTTCCGCCGGCATTGACAAAATCGCATTTTTAAGGCCTTCGTTTTTCGCTGCCTCTGCGCCAAGTCGCTTGTGAAAGGCTTTGTTATAATCCCACAGCGCCTCCCGTGTAAGCTCGCCGTCACCTGCTTTAAGTACTGAATTTGCCAGAATTTCACCTGCCTGCAAGGACAAGTCAATTCCCATACCGTTCATGGGCATTGTCATAAACGCCGAATCGCCCACGGCAGCATAGCCGTTCGCCACCATAAGAGTCAGCGGACGTCTTACAGGAATGACTGAATATTTTCCTCCGTGAAGGACATTGGTGCCGATATAGGGATGGTCGTGGCGGAACATTCCCAAAAGCTCATCGATATGCTCTGCCTCAAGCGGGTCTATTCTGCCGATGAGGATGTCCACGCTATCCGGATTTGTGCAGCACCATGAAAGACCCTGTTCGCCTTCGTGATACATATACACCTCAAATGGAATTTCCGGATTTATATCGGTTGTCTTGTCAAAATATGCTCTGTATGAAAAGAACAGGTCTCCACGCCTTGGCTTGTCCTCGATGCCGAATTCCCCAGGTAGGCTCATTCTGACAGGTGAAAATACTCCGCAGGCATCAATAATCAAATCCGCAAAAAGCTCACCCTTGTCAGTGGCAATTCCGATTACCCGGTCGCCGTCAATAATGGCGGATGCAATGTTTGTATCCCAGGAAAATTCAACGCCCTGTTCCATGCAATATAAAACAAGCATCCCAAGAAGAGGTTTCCTCCACATAATTTTCTGTTTATGCTCCTCGTCGTAGTTCACGACCACATAGGTGGATTTTGCCGGGGAATAGAATGCGCAGTCGCCTCTGTAACGCCAACTCTCCTCGGGAAAGCTGGCAATGTCCGATTCAATCAGCCTCGCCAAAATCGGAAAGGAAAATCTGTCCTCCGCATCATGTCCGATTTCCTTCGTGTTGGATTTGTCCACTACTATTACATTATATCCTGCCTTTGCAAGCTTTGCAGCGGCAATCAAACCGCCGTGTCCTGCTCCGGCAACAATTATTTTTTTCATAAAATTATATTTCTCCTTTATATACTCTTTGTTATAATACAACAAAATTTTCATTTCGTCAAGTGTTTATGAAAAATTCAAAAAAAAATCTAAAAAATTCAAAAAAACACTTGCATTTTCACAAATTTCGGTGTATACTAATTGAACATAGGTGTATTGTCCTAAATTATTGCGGAGGATTGGCATTTTGGTCAAAGAAAAAAACTTTTCTCGAAAATTTATTGCCGTTCTCTGCGTGCTTTTTGCCCTGCTGGGAATATCATTGTGGAAATTTGGCTTCAAGGCATACGGACTTAAAAATGAACTTCGCAATGCGGAGATAAAACTTGAACAGGATAAAGAGGAGCTTGAAAGCCAGATACAGGAGAACGCCGAAAACCGTGCCTTCATCGACAATGGCGATATAAACGAGCTCATCGAAAAATACGCAAAAGAAAATTACGGATATGTCTATCCCGATGAACATGTGTATTATATAGCACAATAAACCGACCGAGGCAAATGCTTCGGTTTTTTTATTTGACAATAGACATAACGCACGCTCCAAAAATCCCCGAGCGAAGTTCCGTAGCCCAGCGCACGCTTGTTCTTTCACCGTCTTTTGTGTAAAAATGTACAAAATTTGTGAAAATATAAAAAAATTTCAAAAAACTCTTGCAAATTTAGATTTTTTGTGTTATAGTAGATTCTGTAAAAATGCACAATAGTATAAAGTGCGATTAAAATTTGGAGGTTATCTCTATGAAAGGTAAAAAAGTATTATCTTTATTTCTATCTTTGGTGATGATGCTTTCTGTTTGTGTTGTTGCATTCAACACAACCAAGCTCGAAGCAGATGCTGCGACTGCAGGTACATACGATGTTCAGGTGGTAATTCATGTTACAGATACGATGTATTGTAAAGGTACGCAGAATGTGCGTTTATATACCAAGGGTAGCAATGGTACAGCATCGCAATCTGACAATGGGAAGCAAGATTTCAGTACATATAATGATTCCACAACAACAAAATCCTGGTCAAATGTTGGCTTCCCCAGCCAGGTAAATTGTTATTGTGCTGGTTCATCTTTGATCAGTGCAAGTGTTAAGTATTATATTCAGGTTTATGTAAAACCTTATAATACTGGAAGCTATACGGAAGTATATAAGAGTGGTACAAAGTCACACAGCAGCAATTGGAAAAGTAAAGTTGGCTCTTTCACTGACAGTTTTTCTGTTACGACAAATTATCCTTATGCTAGTTCAATCTCTCTTTCCGGCGGCTCGACAACGCTCACAGCCCCGAACTATGACACCTCGGGTGCTAGCTACACTTCTGCTTTCTCTGCAACTGTTAAAGATCAATATGGAGTTGTAATTGGCTCACCGTCGATTGCTTGGTCTAAGAACTCAATCTCCAACACCACTACTTATGTTTCTTCAACAAGTGGTGACTCCTCGAAATTCGGTGTGTCTAGATTCACCTCTGCAAGTGCAAAACAGACGGGTACTATTACCGCAAATGCCACATTTAACAGTAAAAGTTGCTCTACATCAAAAAATATCACAGTTTATCCGCAATATAAAATTATGTGGAATGCTAATGGCGGTACACTGAGTGGAACCTCAAATCAGTATGCAACCAATACTGGAACATCCTCCACGTTATCATATACGATTCCTTCTACATTCAAGGCAACCCGTACTGGTTACACTTTTAAGGGTTGGAATAAATCCAGTGGACAGTCCAGTGGTACAAATCCTGGTTCTGCAATTTCTCTTACTGCGATAAGCACCACATTGTACGCAGCATGGCAGATAAAAACTGGTACTGCTACATTCTACGACACCAATATCTACTATGATGAAAACAATGTGAGACAGACCTACGCTGATAAGGCTGCAAAGACCTATCTCGGTACTAACACCCAGAACTACAATGTCAAACCCTCCTATTCCGGTGTTGCTAACCTCAAAATGACCACAACTCAACAGTATACCTATGCCTTTAAGGGTTGGTCTCTCAATGCTGACGGATCTGGTACGCTCTATTCCAACTCCTCACTTCCTGTTATTACCGTTGATTCAAGCAACAATATCATCAATCCAACATACTATGCAGTTTATGGCGCAGTTGTAAACAACTATACTCTCACATATAAGGTTCTTTCCATAAACTCCGACGGAAACAGAACATTTGTAGATAAAACAGAAGAAATTCCGTTCGGCTCCAAGGCTGTAGGTATTGTTGTTGACGACATACAGGACGATACATACCATTACACCTTTAGCGGTTGGACCTTTGCTAAGGACGGCTCTGGTCAGCTATACACCGGTGGCGACGATATGCCTGTCATTGAGAACGATAAGACTATATATGCGTCATATACAAAGGAAGCCCATGATCTTACAATTGAAGGCAACATAGTCAAAGAGCCTACATGTGATACTGAGGGTACAAGGACGATGTATTGCTCGGTATGTAACAAAGGTGTTGAAGTAGCCGTTCCTACTACTGAACATGACTGGTGTGCTACGGAGCCTGTTGCAGCGACATGTACTGAATACGGCCGTGAGGCAGGTAGAAAGTGCAATATCTGTGGAGTTGAGGTACTCGGTGCAAAAACAGCCAAGGCAGATCATATAACAGACATTCTCTTCGAGGTTCCCGCAACTTGCACGGAAAATGGTCTTACCGAAGGTTCTCAGTGTAGATTTTGCGATGCAATTATTGTAAGACAAGAAACTATTCCCGCATCACACACCAAGGAAGTATTTGATGCTGTTGCTTCGACCTGCTCAGTAGCAGGACATTCAAATGGTGTGTATTGCCCAGTTTGTGGTGAAATTCCCACCGAAGATGATTGGGATACAAACGAAAATATCACATGGATTACAGAGCCTACTGTTTCTGAGTTGAAATCCCACACCTGGAAGCTCATTGAAAAGGCTGTGGCGGCAACATGTACTGAACAGGGTAAGGTAAAGACGGTTCAGTGCGAGAACTGTGGCACATACAGAACTGAAAATGATGTCACATACGACGGACATGCAATCGAAGCCAATGGTCACATCTGGGTCGACGCTACACCCAAGGCTGCAACCTGTTATGAGACTGGTCTTACTGAGGGCACAGTATGCTCCGTTTGCGGTGAGCTTGGTACTGCGGAGGTTATTCCTGTACAAGAGCACAAGCAGGTAATTGTTCCTGGTAAGGATGCAACCTGCACCGAGGACGGCTACACAGAGAGTATCTATTGTTCCGAGTGCGAACTTTGGATTCAGAAGGCAGCAAAAATCCCAGCAGCTCATACACTTGAGGAAATCCCGGCTGTAAAGGCAACCTGCACATCAACTGGTCTTACCATAGGTTACAAGTGCACAGTTTGCAATGAAATCATCAAGGAACAGACCGAGACTCCGATGCAGAATCATAAGCTCGTTACCGAGAAGAAGGTTGAAGCAACCTGCACAACTGCTGGTTCAACTGCATGGCAGCATTGCCGTGACTGCGACTATGTCGAGTATGAGGCTGTTATAATTCCAGCAACCGGCCACGATATGGAAAATCTCATCCTTGTGGAATATGCCAACGAACAGGCAGCTACCTGCGTTGCTGAAGGTGGTTATGACACCCAGTATATCTGCCCGACCTGTGGCGAAATCGTAAGCTCTGTTCATACAACCTATGAAATCGATCCCGAGGCACATAAAGATGACGACGGCGACAGAGTTTGTGATATTTGCGGCGGCTTCGCATCTACTGGCTGTGATTCCTGCGATGAGTATTATCAGGAAGAATCTCACAGTTTCATGAGTATTATCACACACATCATCCATTGCATCAAGCACTTCTTTGAGTCCCTTGCTGCTAAATAAATCAGAACGGAGACCGTGAAAACGGCCTCTGTTTTTTTATTGTGATGTCCATTTACAGTAAATCATTTCATCTAATCAAAATTTTGAAGTAGAAAATTATAAACAGGTATGTTTAATATATGTATCTCAATCTTCTAAGAAAAATCTAAAATACAGCTTGATTTTTTCGCAGGAATACGGTATAATAGGAATATGAAAAATAATAAATTTTACGCTGCGGTAATAATGCTTTTGTCTGTTGTGGCGGTGGGTGTTCTGATATTTCTGTCGCCTGTGGAGGAAGAGGAGTATGAATATTATTCTGCCACATCGGAGATTACCGGAGCATTCTATTCTGATAATACCGTGACCTCTACGAGTACACCGACTGTATCCGAAAGTGCGGACAAGGTCAATACTACAGAGGCTCCTCAAACTCTGCCTGTCCAGACAACTACCATGACAGAGTCTATGACGAAGGCTCCGGTGAGGCTGGAATACGGCAAGGGCAACACATATTTTGATGATTCGGCGGAATGTAAATTCATCCAAATCGTGACAACAGAAAGAGGCATTGACTCCTCTCTTCTCGTGTCCATATATTCTCTCCCGGATGAGGGCTTAAACTATGTGCTGGAATTCTATCCCGGCGAACGCACGGCGGATAATTTACGGAGAGTCTATCTTATCGATGTGAATGGTAAAATTGACTCGGTGGCGGCGGACAAATCCGAGGAGCGTGAAAATATTAGCGCTGCGGAAAATACCGTCTGTATGACAATTCTGATTAGACAGGGTATATTTCCCTGTATAGGAGATTTGCTGTAATGGATAAAACAGAAAAAAGACGAAAAATTATAATAAATGTCATCTATTTTCTTATCGTGATAGGTGCATTCTATGCATTTGTAAAGTACGCAATGGGACTTGTACTGCCCTTTATCATTGCATTTTTTGTGGCGGCGATATTGCAAAAACCGGTGAATTTCCTTACCTCCAAAATAAAGCGTGGTCGAGGCGTTATTAGTACCATTTGTGTATTGCTTCTACTTGGTATTGTGGGACTTATCGTTTGGCTCATTGGCTTGAAGGCGGTGGATGAGGCGAAGAGTTTTGCAAGCTTCATTTCAGCTCAGGTACAATCCATTCCTGCCCTCATCGGCGAATTTAAGGACTGGCTCATTTACACTGCGGAGAATGTTCTGCCTAAGAATATCGGCACTTCCGTGGCGACATACATCGATGATAAATTTACCTTCGATGCCCTGACCCAGGCAACAGCCTCTGCGGACGATAAGACCGTATCCGAGGCAATCTCCGGCGTGGGTAGTATCGTGTCTATGCTGGCAACACCCTTGAGTGGTGCGTGGTCCACCGTCAAACAGCTTCCGTCAATGGTACTTGCATTCGTCATATGCATCGTCACAGCCTGCTTTTTGACAGCGGATTACGGAACTCTCACCGACTTCGTAAAGAGACAGCTTACCGAAGAAAAACGAGAGAAATTCTCCAGGGCAAAATCCCTCATCAAAATGAGCATAAAGAAGATTTGCCTTGCGTACCTGGGCATAATCGCAATAACCACCACCGAGCTCTGCGTCGGACTGTCCATATTGAAGCTCATCGGCGTATACCAGGCTGGATATATTTTCCCAATTTCAATATGTATCGCCATTATCGACATCGTGCCAGTTCTGGGTACAGGTACAGTTCTTCTGCCCTGGGCGGTGATATGCCTTTGCACAGGTAAAATCGGCTTGGGAATCGGCATACTCGTTATGTACGCCATAATTACCATTGTTCGTCAGGTTATTGAGCCAAAGCTGGTTGCAGGTCAGTTCGATTTGCCCGCATTCGTCACAATAATCGCAATGTACATCGGCATCAAGATTTTCGGCCCTCTGGGTATCTTCATTCTTCCGTTGACGGTGATTTGCATTAAGCTTCTGACGGACGAAGGTATTCTGACATTTATGCACACAAAAATCGGCGACGAAAAGGCTGCCGAAAAATCCCAATCACAGGAAGAACAGACAAATGCTTGAACTGAAAAATATTTCCTTTACGGTCAGCGATGAAAAAACCGGCAAGGATTTGGATATAATCGAGGATATAAGCCTCAATATAGAGGACGGCTCATTTGCTGTCATAACAGGTCCCAACGGTGGAGGTAAGTCAACTCTTGCACGCCTTATTATGGGTATCGAAAAGCCCACATCCGGCAGAATTTATTACAACGGCGAGGATATCACCGACCTGCCGATAAATGAGAGGGCACAAAAGGGCATTGGCTACGCATTTCAGCAGCCTGCCAGATTCAAGGGACTCACAGTCAGAGCCCTGTTGTCATTGGCGTACGGTTCAGAGCTTCCAGAGGACGAGTGTTGCTCCTATCTTTCACGAGTCGGGCTTTGCTCCATGGACTATCTCAACAGGGAAGTGGACGCCTCACTCTCTGGCGGCGAGGTCAAGCGAATTGAAATTGCAACTCTTATGGCGAAAAATCCCGGGCTTGCAATTTTTGACGAACCGGAGGCTGGCATAGACCTGTGGAGCTTCTCAATGCTGGTTGAGAGCTTCAAACAGATGGCAAAACCAAGGGATAAGAGCATCATAATAATCTCTCATCAGGAAAGACTTATGCGAATTGCGGATGAAATCATCGTCATTGCGGATGGCAAAATCCGTGAGCGTGGACCATCTGCCGAAATATTCCCCAATCTCCTGGGCGAATTTGACAAGATCTGTAATTTCAGAGGCGGTGACAAATAATGGATATAAATATTAATGATAAACTGCTCCTGAATACCATTGCCGGTATGTCGGATATTCCGGAATACGTCGCATATAATATAAGAAAAAATTCTGTATCAGCTGGCAGACGTAGCACGGAAACTGTGGAGATTACCAACAAGACAGGCAAGGCTGGAATCGACATTAGAGTCAAGCCTGGCACCCAAAACGAAACAATTCACATCCCGGTGATTATTACGGATTCTGGCGTCAACGAGACCGTGTACAACGATTTCTACATAGGTGATAATTGTGAGGTCAACATTGTTGCTGGCTGCGGAATACACAATGACGGCTGTAATTCCTCCCGTCATGACGGTGTTCACAGCTTCTATATCGGTAAAAATTGCCGAGTGAAATATGCCGAACGCCATTATGCCGAGGGCAGTGGTGAAGGCAAAAAAATAATGAATCCCGTGACGAAGGTCTACATCGGCGAAGGCTCTGTCTGCGAGATGGAGATGATTCAAATCGGAGGTGTGGACAATACCGACCGTGATACCTACGCCCGACTTGACAAGGATGCATCCATCGTAATCACCGAAAGACTTATGACGGAGGGCAGTCAGGTGGCTAATTCCGATATGGTCACCGAGCTTAACGGCGAAAATGCTTCTGCCCAGATAATTTCCCGAACCGTTGCAAAGGACAGTTCTGTGCAGGTATTCCGCCCGAGAGCCGTAGGCAATGCGCCTTGCCGGGCTCATGTTCAGTGTGATTCAATCATAATGGGCGATGCGAAAATCTCCTCCGTGCCGGAAATTGCCGCAAATCACGCCGACGCACAGCTCATTCATGAGGCGGCTATTGGCAGGATTAACAACGACCAGCTTCTCAAACTTATGACATTGGGAATTTCCGCCGAGGATGCCGAGGATGTTATTATTCAGGGATTTTTGAAATAGACAATAGAAAAGACACCCTACATCAACGTGTATGGTGCCTTTACTTTTATTTTTGTTTGCCCAGGTATGCCTCTTTCACCTGTTCGTTTGCCAGGAGCTCAAGTCCGGTGCCGGTCATGGTGATGTTGCCAGTCTCGATGACATAGCCAATATCAGCGGTTTTAAGCGCCATATTTGCGTTCTGCTCGTTGAGAAGAACTGTGATGCCCTGATCGTTGATGGTTCTGATTATGGAGAAGATGTCCTTGACCACCAAAGGTGCAAGTCCCAGGGAAGGCTCATCCATCATAATGAGCTTTGGCTTGCTCATGAGAGCTCTGCCCACCGCCAGCATCTGCTGTTCGCCACCGGAGAGAGTGCCGGCAAGCTGCCAGTGGCGTTCCTTAAGCCTGGGGAAAAGTCCGTAGACATACTCGATGTCCTTGGAGATGTCGTCCTTACGAAGGTATGCGCCGATTTTGAGATTTTCCAGAACCGTCAAATTCGGGAAAACACGCCTGCCCTCCGGTACAAGGGTAATTCCTTTGGATACGATGGCATCTGGTGCCTGACCGCAGATGTTCACACCTTCAAAGACAATTTCGCCGGTCTGTGGCTTAACTACACCTGCGATGGAGCGAAGAATTGTGGATTTGCCTGCGCCGTTGGCACCGATGAGGGTAACAATCTGACCCTGTTTTACTTTAAGACAGGCGTCATTTACCGCCTTTATTCCGCCGAAACGGACATTGAGGTCGTTAATTTCAAGTAAATACTCACTCATCCTCCGTCACCCCCAGGTATGCGTCGATAACTTTTTGGTTCGACTGGATTTCCGCCGGCGTACCTGCGGCTATTTCCTTGCCGAAGTCGATTACATAAATCCTGTCCGAAATGTCCATAACGAGATTCATATGATGCTCGATAAGAAGGACGGTCAGGTTGAATTTGTCCTTGATTTCACGGATGAATTCCGTCAGCTCCTCGGTTTCCTGGGGATTCATACCTGCTGCAGGCTCGTCCAGGAGAAGAAGAGTCGGGTGTGTAGCTAGCGCACGAGCGATTTCAAGCTTACGCTGTTTGCCGTAGGGCAGGCTGGTCGCCAGCTCGTCACGGACATCCTCAAGTCCAACCAGTTTGAGAAGCTCCAGGGTTTCCGCACGCATCTGAGCCTCTTCCTTTTTGTTGATACGGAAGGTAGCGCCGAATACATTGGAGGACTTGCGAAGGTGCTTTGCGGTGAGAACATTGTCGAACACAGTCATACTCTTGAATAATCGGATGTTCTGGAAGGTTCTCGCCATGCCCAGTTTTGTCAGCTTGTCGGGAGTCTGGGAGAGTACATCATTGTACTTGCCCATATTTTCGCCTGCGTAGAGCTTTTTCATCTTGCCCTGAGGCTTGTTTTCGATAATCTTTTTGCCGTTGAATTCAATTCTGCCGTTTGTGGGTTCGTAAACACCAGTAATTGCATTGAATGCCGTGGTCTTACCTGCGCCGTTTGGACCGATGAGAGCCACAATTTCGCCCTCGAAAACGTCCATTGTCAGGTTGTTGACCGCCACAACACCGCCGAACTGCATTGTTACATTTTCAACATGGAGAACATTTTTACTCATTTTGCCTTGTCCTCCTTAACTTTTTTTGACTTGCGACGGAATAAATCCGGAAGCTCCTTTGAGCCCATAATTCCCTGGCGGAAGAACAGTACCACAATCATAATGATAATGGAGAACACCACCATACGGAAGCCGTTGCGAAGAAGCGGTACTTTGAAGTTGCCGATGGTCTGTGTGTTGTCCAGGAAGCGAAGCCACCACTCTGAGCATGCGATGTAGAGGAATGAACCAATACAGCTGCCGGACACGGATCCTATACCGCCGATAACGACGATGAGGAGGATTTCGTAGGTCATTGCGGAGGTGAAGGTCTTTGCCTGAACGGTTGTTGCGAACATGGCGAAGAGTGCGCCGCCGATACCTGCGAAGAATGATGACAGGCAGAAGGACAGACTCTTGTGCTTTGCAAGGTTAATTCCCATTGCTTCGGCTGCAATTTCATCGTCACGGACAGCCTTGAATGCTCTGCCGTAGGTTGAGTTGATGAGCAGCACGATTATGAATATGCAGGCTCCAGCGATGAGAAGTGGCACTGTGGATGAAAGTCGGAAAACAATATTGCCAGAGGCATCCTTGATGTTGAAATCCGAAAATGTGGGATAGCCACGAAGAGCGTTTGCACCGTTGGTAACCTTGCCAAGCTTGTCCCACTGGAAGATAGCACGGATGATTTCCGCAAAGCCCAGTGTAGCGATTGCCAGGTAGTCACTTTTCAGTCTGAGTACAGGTAGTCCAATGAGATATGCGAAGAATGCAGCCACGATACCGGCGAGAATTATTGCCACAAGAACGCCAAGTACGAGGGAAATTCCGCCGCCAACGCCGTCACTACCGAAGAGCTTTTCGAAAACATCTACGAAGCTGATATTGATGGCTGAACCTTGCCAGAGGTAGTATATGGACTCTCTTGTGTCCCCGGGAATGGTGAAAATCGCATAGGTGTATGCGCCCAAAAGCATAAATCCCGCCTGACCTAAGGAGAAAAGTCCGGTGAAGCCGTTCAGCAGGTTCATGGATACCGCCACCAGTGAGTACACGGCACCTTTTCGTATAACCGTGAATAGAAGCGAGTTGGCGTTGATTGTATTTTCCAGAATACAGGTGAGCAGGAGTAATGCCAGAACTACGATAAGAGTGATTATCGTGCCCTTGTCAAGCTTTTTCTTTTTCGACATACGGCACCTCCTTAAACCTTATCCGTAGTCTTTTCGCCGAATATACCGGTGGGCTTGACTACGAGGATGACAATCAGCAGAGCGAAGGTGAAGGCATCGGAGAATACTGAGTAGTCCGTACCCTTGATGAGAGTTTCGCAAATACCGATGATGAATGCGCCGATGACTGCGCCGGGAATTGAGCCGATTCCGCCGAATACTGCGGCGATGAAGGCCTTGAGACCAGGCATAGCTCCCGAAAGCGGAACGACAGTTGGGTAGTTTGTGAAGTAGAGAAGGCTTCCCACGGCTGCCAGGAAGGAGCCAATAAGGAAGGTGACGGAGATGACGGAGTTAATCTTAACACCCATGAGCTGGCTTGTTTCAAAGTCCTTGGACACAGCACGCATTGCGATACCGATTTTGGTGTGATTGATGAGAAGTGAGAGAATTACAACCAAGGCGATTACAAGCACCGGAGTGATAAGTGTGACAACCTTTGTGGTAGCTCCGAAAATCGTAACTGTATTGGAGATAAAGGGTATCTGAATGTAGTTCTTCGGCTGACCACCCGTTGCGTAGAGGGCGAGATTTTGAAGAAGATAGCTGACGCCGATTGCGGAAATCATAACCGACATTCTGGGCGCCGAGCGAAGAGGCTTGTAGGCGGCTCTCTCTATGACAAATCCCAGGATGACCGTCAGGACTATCATAATCGGGATAGCCACATAAATCGGCACGGATGCCGAAAGGTAAATCATAAACAGACCGGCAACCATAAAAACATCGCCGTGAGCGAAGTTTATTAGACGGAGTATGCCGTAGACCATTGTGTAACCGATGGCAATCAGGGCGTACTGTCCGCCGAGTGAGATACCGGAAAGTATTTGGGAAATAATAAAATCCATAAAAAACCTCAGGGACAATATGGGAAAATGTGTTTATAAATTCAAGTTAAGGGGAGCCGAGAAAGCTCCCCTTTTGTAGTCTGTAAATATTTAAGCTGCACTCTGCTGAGTTTCGAATACCCAAACAGCGTTCTCTGTATCAGCTGCCTTGATGTAGGCTGTATCACGGATTGCGTCGCCTGTCTCGTCGAATGCGATGTGACCAGAAACACCGTCATAGGTTACGCTGCCGAGAGCGTTCTTGATTGCGCCTGCGTCTGCGCTGCCAGCTGCCTTGATGGCTTCGAGAGCAACATAGTAAGCATCATAGCCCATAGCTGTAACAGCGGAGATTGTGTCGTTGCCGCCGTTGGCTGTATTTGCCTCGGAATTGGTGTTGATGTACTCCTTGATGCCTGCGTCGAATTCAGCATTACCGCCCTCTGCGTAGAAGGTGGAAACATAGAGCTGAATGTCTGTGCCCTTTGCTGCATCGAGAACCATGTTGTCGTCAAGTGTGTCGGAGCCGAGAATCGGGAATTCTGCGCCGAGAGAAGCAGCCTGAGCTACAATCTGAGTTGCGTATGCGATGGAAACGGGGCAGAAGAGAACTTCGCAGCCCTCGCTCTTAGCCTTGTTGATGTAGGAGCTGAAGTCGGAGTTGTTTGTGGGGAATGAATCAGCGATAACTTCGCCGCCGGTAGCCTCAAATGCTGTTGTGAAGTAGCTGATGAGACCCTGGTCATACTCATTACCAAGCTCGCCCAGGCAGTATGCCTTTGTTGCGTTGAACTTGGACTGTGCGAAGTTAGCAAGAACTGTGCCCTGGAACGGATCAAGGAAGCAGATTCTGAAGTAGTGATCGTTGCCTGCGGTTACATTGGGGTTGGTGCAGGTAACACCGAGAGCTGCAAGACCTGCGTTGTTGAAAGTCTCAGATGCTGCGATTGAAACGCCGGAACCATAGGAACCAAGAACGATGGAAACATTCTTGCCTACAAGCTCAGAAGCGGCTGCGGGAGCCTTTGCCTGGTCGGAACCATTGTCGGCATAAACAAGCTCAACTGTGTAGGTCTCGCCTGCGATGTCAACTGTGGGAGTCTGGGCATTTGCATACTGCATACCAAGAGTCTCTTTCTTTCCGCCTGCGCCGGAGTCGCCTGATGCGGGCTCAAATACGCCGATTTTGATAACCTTATCAGAGGTGGAAACCTCTACGGCATCTGTTACGCCTTCGTCGTCAACCGTGTTGCCACATGCGCTGAAGCAGCAAACGATCATGGCTATTGCCATAAGAACTGCCAGAATTTTTTTCATGGTTAATCTCCTAAATTTATTTGTGATGTCTGCCATCACATTTCTAACGTTAGACATTATACCACCTTTTAAGCAGAATGTCAACAAATGTAACAAAATTTTTACCTTTTTCCTTCGAAAAAAATAAACAAAATCAAAAAAAACTATTGCAAAACTCAAACAATTATGTTATAATGCATTCAGAAGAAAATATTCGGAGGTAATCCAATGAAAAAAATCATAAGCGTTATGCTTGCAGTTCTTATGCTTTTCTCTGCTGTGAATGTTATAGTTTATGCTGAAAATCCGTTTACAGGAGAAACAAAGTACAAGGTCAATGTGAATCCTCTTGACGATGTAAAATACACCTTCACCGACAATAATCACGACGAACAGGGTTATTATGAAAAGGGCGCAATTTGTGAGTTCACCGTTGAAGTGGCTTCCGGCTACGAAATGACCGAGTTCTTCCTTCTTTCCGCCAACGGCAATTATCTCAATCCTGTATCCCAGGGTGATAATGTCAAGTATTACAGCATCGTAATCGACGGCGATGTAAGCCTCAAGGTCGAGGATGGTTCCGTTATGAAGCATGTTCATATGGGACTTCTCGATATGCTCATCTTCTGGTTTGAGTTCATATTCAACTATCTCTCCAGAATCATCAAGGTTTCCGACTAAAAAATGAATCAAAAGGACCGCAGAATTCTGTGGCCCTTGTTTTTTCCTGAAATTGTTGCGTGCATCAATCCGTTCAGAATGACTTTCGGTTATTTTCTCTGTGTGAAGCACGACTTTGCAACGCAAGACTTTGCGCAGCACGACTTAACGATAGCATCAAATTTTATCACAAAGCTCGTCCAGGCCGTCGAAATTGGTCAGCTCGATGAGTCCTTTGTCGCAGGCGGCGGCGAGAGTGGGTTCAATGGGCAGTCTTGCGATGTTTTTGATATTGTACTGTCCGGCGATTTCTGCCACCTTGCCTTCTCCGAAAATATGAATTTCCTTGCCACAATCGGGGCATTTGACATAGCTCATATTTTCAACGATACCCAGAACTGGAATATTCATAAGTCCAGCCATCTTAACAGCCTTCTCCACAATCATTGAAACCAAATCCTGGGGCGAGGTCACGATGATAATTCCGTCAAGAGGAATGCTCTGGAACACGGTCAGCGGAACATCGCCTGTTCCGGGAGGCATATCCACATACATACAGTCCACATCATTCCAAATGACATCCGTCCAGAACTGCTTTACTGTGCCTGCAATAACGGGACCTCTCCAAACTACCGGGTCGGTGTCGTTCTCCATAAGCAGGTTGAGGGACATAATTTCTATACCAGTCTTGCTGATAACCGGGAAAATTCCCGTGTCATTGCCAGTTGCCTTCTCCTTTATACCGAATGCCTTCGGAATAGACGGACCTGTTATGTCGGCATCAAGAATGGCTGTTTTGAGACCTTTTCTGGCGGATGATACAGCAAGCAGGCTCGTCACCATGGACTTACCTACGCCACCTTTTCCGCTGACGACACCGATGACCTTCTTAATATTGCTGAGCTCGTGAGGCTTCTCGATGAAGCTGTCCTTGTTTTGGCTCGAGCATTTTGATGAGCAGGAACTGCAATCGTGATTACAACCCATTATTTTTCTCCTTCGTGAATTGTGATTATTCTTTCGTTTTCGCCTGTCCGTTCAAATTCAATATAAATTGTATTTTCGGGAAGTGCAAATTCTATATTTTCGCTCCATTCTATGCACAGAACGGAAGAGTCGTTCATATAGTCAAAAAATCCCACGGATTCCAGGTCGTCTATTCCGGAAATTCGGTACATATCGAAGTGATAGAGTCGGGGATTTCCGCCGTAGTCGTTGACTATTGCAAAGGTGGGACTTGATACAAAGGACGAGTTGCCCAGTCCTCTGGCAAGTCCTCTCGTGAACGCCGTCTTGCCCATACCGAGACCGCCTCGAAATGCGATTACCTCGCCACCGTGAAGCGATTTTGCGAAATTTTCGGCAAGCTTTTCCGTTTCCGCTTCGGAATGTGAATGAAATGTCTGCATAATTTTTAATTTACTCTTGCAAAAAAACTTTGTTTGATATATAATGTTTCTATTAATGAATAGAGGTTAAGCTGTGGATAAAAGCTTTGGCGCAGCAGTCAAACGGATAATTTCCGAAACTGACAAGCTGCTGATTTTACTTTGCGTTGTCGCATCGGTGTTCGGTGCGGTGATGGTTTACTCCGCCACAATTCCCGATATTACGGAAGGTCAAGCCTATTCGAGGGATTTTCGCACAATGGTAATTGCCGTTGTACTGGGACTTGTGATTGCATTCATAATATCCCTTGTAGACTATAACATTATAATAAAGGCGTGGCCTGTGATTGCGGTGGTCTGTGCGGGACTTATGGTGCTGACCTATTTTATCGGCGTAGGTCCAGACGGCAGAAGCGATGTTAAATCATGGATTAAATTGCCAGGAGGTCTGTATTTCCAACCCTCGGAGCTGGTCAAAATCGGTTTCATCATCACCTTCGGAATGCACCTTGAACTGAAACACGACAAAATCAATGAACTAAAGACCGTAATTTTCTTATGCGTGCATGCCGCTGTGCCGACTCTTTTGGTAATTGTGACAGGCGACTTGGGCTCTGCACTCATCTTTATGATAATTTTCGTGGGAATGATGTTTATGGCTGGCTTGAGATTGCTGTACTTCGGTATCGGTATTGCCGCCGTTGGAATTGCCACACCATTTATATGGAAATTTCTGCTTAAGGATTTGCAGAAGGACAGATTTCTGGCGCTTATTCATCCTGAGGATTACAGCGACATCATCTATCAGCAGAAGAACTGTATCACTGCCATCGGAGCTGGAAAGCTCACCGGAATGGGATTATTCAATGGCACCTTCACCCAAGCGAATCTCGTTCCCGAGGCACAGAACGATATGATATTCTCTGTTATCGGCGAGGAGCTTGGCTTTGTGGGATGCATAGTCGCTCTCGGTATTCTTGCCGCTATCATTATAAAGATTATCCGCACTGCAAAAACAGCCGGTGACCGTTCCGCCGCTTTGATGTGTTACGGACTTGCCTCCATGCTCATCGGACATATCGTAGTCAACATCGGTATGTGTTTGATGTTGCTGCCCGTTGTGGGTATTACCCTGCCGTTCTATTCAGCAGGCGGTTCATCAAATCTTTGCCTGTATATCGGTATCGGACTTGCCCTGAGTATTTACAGATTCTCCCTGGAACATAACGCCGTGAATTTCAAACTCAGCGGAATAAGAACACCTTTTACGGAGTAGAGCTTTGTTTCACAAAGTCAATTGAAAAGGCACTAGGCATTAGGCATTAGTGCTAAGGAAATCGCAAGCGATTTGATTGTAGATTGCATTCCGAAAGTCTATCTGAACCGTTCGCACGCTCCTAGAATCCCCGAGCGAAGTCCCGTAGCACATCGCACGCCCACAAATTTTGGACGCAGTCGCCCAGCCGTTCGCACGCCCCCTTGGGGGAGAGGGCCAGGCGAAGAGCCTGGCGAGGGGGGTTCT
>R06__coassemble_10_pt1 | contig 92209 bp, 72 predicted proteins | sample R06__metabat2_low_PE_028 | metagenome-assembled genome bin R06 | reverse complement strand
ACCAACATATCTGTTAAATAAATTTGGTTCTGTCATTTCAAACTCATCTTCAATCAGACTTTGTTACTTTGAAAAAGTAACCAAAATTATACCAACATATATGTTAAATAAATTTGGTTCTGTCATTTCAAACTCATCTTCAATCAGACTTTGTCACTACCTATCCGCTCGTAGCATAGCTGGATAATGCACCAGATTCCGATTCTGGCGACCGGGGGTTCGAATCCCTTCGAGCGGGCTTCAAAAAAACACCATATCTTGTAAAAAAACAGGATATGGCAGTTTTTTTCATTTTTGATTGAAAACGATGATTTTTGCCAGTTGAGTAAAAAAACTATGTATCGCAAACCCTAGAGATCTTCCGTTTTATCTATGAATTTAAAAAATACATCATCGTAGCTTATTTACTTCAATGATGCATTCTTTTATTGTTTGTCATTATGTTAACTTAATGACATTGCCAATTTCGAACTGTCTTTTTTCATTAAAAGCGATAACTTATAACGGTATATGTCCGTCTGTGTCGAATAATTGTATACAATTTGCTATAATTATATAAGTTTCATCCTGTCCAATGAACGGTATTGCAGTGCTTCGTATATGTGTTTTGTATCAATCAGCTCACTGTTGTCCAGGTCCGCAATAGTCCGTGCAAGGCGAAGAATTTTATCATAAGCTCTGGCAGAAAGGCCCATTTTTTCGAAGGCAATTCGGAATTTTTTCGCTGCCGCCTCGGTGAGAATACACATCTCCTTTGTCTGCTTTGGCGTCATCTTTGCATTGCAGGTTATACCGCTGCCGGCAAGCCGTTTAAGCTGGATTTGTCTTGCTGCATTAACTCTTGCACGGATTACCTCACTGGATTCTCCTGGCTTGACATCGGACAATTTTTCGAAATCAACAGCTGGTACTTCCACATGAATATCAAGTCTATCAAGAAGCGGACCAGATACTCTCGACATATAGCTTTCCACGGCATGCTGAGAACATTTACACTTAATTGAAGGATGCCCATAGTAACCACAAGGACAGGGATTCATTGCGCACACAAGCATCACGGAGCATGGATAGGTAAGCGTACCTGCCACACGGGATATAGTGATTTTGCCATCCTCAACGGGCTGCCGAAGAGCCTCAGTTATATGCCGTCCGAACTCCGGGAATTCATCCAGGAAGAGCACTCCATTATGTGCAAGAGATAGTTCGCCAGGTCTGGGTATTGAGCCGCCACCAGAAAGTCCTGCGGACGAAATCGTATGATGAGGTGTTCTAAATGGTCTTGTACGGATTAGTGATACTCCAGAAGGAAGCTCACCTGCGACGGAATATATTTTTGTAGTTTCCAGGGACTCCTCGAAGGTCATATCAGGAAGTATTCCAGGGAGCCGTTTTGCCAGCATGGATTTACCCGAGCCGGGAGGTCCTATAAGCAAAATATTGTGACCACCTGCCGCAGCAACCTCCAATGCCCGTTTTGCGCCCTGTTGACCTTTAACATCGGCAAAATCCGGATAGGTCTGTTCTTCATCGCTTATGATAATTTCGTCACATACAGGCTCTATTATAGTTGAACCTTTGAGGTATGCCAAAAGCGTTGTAACATCGGGTACTGGATAAAACTGAATATCCTTTACAACGGATGCCTCAGCTATATTGTCCGCTGGAAGAAAGACATGCTTGATACCTGCCTCTCTTGCCTTAATTGCCATGGGAAGAATACCCTTAACAGGCCTTACATCGCCGCTAAGTGAAAGCTCACCGATAAATGCACAATCGTCAAACTGATTTTCGAGCTGTCGGGTCGCAACCAGCAAAGCAATTAAAATCGGCAAGTCATAAAGTGCGCCTTCTTTTCTTGTGTCGGCAGGAGCAAGATTTACCGTAATTTGAGTTGTAGGATATGCATATCCGCAATTTTTTATTGCCGAGCGAACACGAAGCCTTGCCTCGGTGACTGCGTTGTCCGGAAGTCCCACAATGTTGAATATTGACTTTGAACCAGTTACATCGCACTCAACGGTCACCATAAAGGTTTCAAGACCGTATGCGCCCATACTATTGATTTTTGAAAACATCTGATTACTCCGTTTGTTCTTTTCCGAAAAAGCCTTTTTTGTAAAGGAAATACGTGGCAATAATGGATACTGCAGCAATGACGAATACCATAATTGCAACGCTTGAGGTAAGTGAAGGTATGATTGTGAAGAGTATGATACCAAGAGCCATCGGCAAAATTGCAGCCTTTGGATTTTCCTCTGCATATTTGTATCCCAAAGCGCCAAACATTGCAGGAATTACAGTTTTGAATGCAGGAGTTAGAACGGGATTTTCAAGAATGGGCGTGAGAGGAGTGATGAGCATTACGCCAACAGCAAGTACCACTGTTGTAGTAATTGCGCTGGTTGCAATGGAAATTGTGGCAACTATTTCATTCTCCTTTGTTCCCACCTTTGTATCCATCATTTTTCTGGAATTCATGGCACAGGGCACTTTAAGATTTGAGAGGTTACCTGTTATAAATCCAAGATATGTACCGCCAGTGCCGAGAATGGGCGCATAGGCAAGAAGCTCGCCTAATCCCGATGGTAAATCCATAAGCAATACTGGAATAAATACCTTCCAAAATTCGGGATTGTCAAATGCGGGCATCGTCTTAAAAATCACACAAATTCCGCCTGGAATTGCAAGCATAACAAATATCATTACTGCGGTCCAGAAGCGACCACTTCTGTGCATTTTTTCATCATATGACATTACTTTTTTTGCCATCATCCGCACCTCCTTATTCTGTAAATACTGACAGTGACGGGAAGATATACTGTCCAATAACAGCTGCCGCCATTCCCAAAAGCATACTGAATGCGAAGGCGTAGTTATCAAGCCATGCTATCTTCTTTTTCTTGATTAGATAAGTGAAGAACGCCATAAATATAGCCGATACAATGCACGCAAGAAGATACAAAATATTCGGTTTTCTGATTTCACCGCTTTCAAGTGTCATGGTACGAAGTTTACCGAAGGCGTCTCCCACATATGCGGCAACCATTCCCATAAAACCTGCTGTGAATAAAACATCAGTAAGCTTGCTGTCCTTTGTGGCGGCGGCAGTCATTTTCTTTTGATAAGCCTTGTACGCAAAAAGAATAACAAAGGATGTGGACATTACACCGAGAGTCATGGCAAATGCAATAGATGCAAAGCCCTCGGCATTCATTAAATCACTGGGAAGCTCACCAAGTCCCAAACCCTTTGCTACATTGTTTGCAGTAGGTCCTTCATATTGAAGAGAACCGACTACTGAAAGTCTTGCCCAAGGGAGCGGTACACCCAGTGACGGCGCAAGAGCGAGAACGCCAATGAGGATTGCAACAGAGGGCAGAAAACTAAAGGTTGCGCTGGATATGACCACCTTTTTCAGTTTTTTCATATCCATACCACTTCTCTTGCCTTCACGCCATGCTCTAATCAAGAACAGAAATGCCTGAAACAACACAAGCGCAACTATGCAGGCTACGAGAATATACATTTTTGACGAATTTGCCTGTTCGAGAAATTGTTCCATATTATACTCCTAATCCCATTCGTCACCCTTGACCTTACTTAAATCGACTCCCGTTGTATCGTGAGTTTTGAGGGCAAGGATTGTAAAAGCCGCAATAAGTCCGGGAATTGCCACGCAGAACGCAACCTTTCCCACAGCCTCATTCCCAAGTATTGTAATAAGCGGAAGCGATATACCGTACGAAAGTCCGATACCCAATCCAGTTGCAAGATTTGCGGTTGCGAGAATTGATGAACGAAGATTTGTAGGTGAGGATTCGCCAGCCATCATATTAAGTATATCAACATTTGACCAGAAAAATCCTATACACATTCCAGCGCAGGCACCGACAATATAGGGATTGATGCCATATTTAGCTCCAAATGTGAATGCGCAAAACATAACAACAGCCATAATCGAGGATACAAGTGCGGATGCCTTTCTGCTCTTCATATCCGCAATAAACCCGGGAATAAGCTGTCCCAAAGCGCAGCCCACAGGAAAAAGGAACAAAGCCAATGTGATTTCGTTCACACCGACAGCCTCGACAGCTGTTGCTATATCCGAGAACAAACCTTTTTCCATAAAATTCGCAGCATAGTCATAGGTCATTATAACCTCATAATCGATAGTCAAAATGAATCCAGTTTCACTGCATGCAAGAGCAATGTAAAGCCAACGGAGTTGTTTATGCTTGAACACAAATTTCAACGCTGGAATTATACCGCCTGAGGATTTTTCCTCCTCAACCACATTACCTCGTAGTTGGTTTATTCTCGATTTTGTAAATGCATCGGTTTCCTTTGCAAAGATGAGCGCCACCATTGCTGCGGCAATTCCGACAAATGCAGGAATGATATAAACCTGTCGCCATTGAGAGGTTTCGTGCATAAGAAGTTTACGAAGAAGCGGTACTATCATTACTCCCAGCATAGCGACACATTTCACTACGGAATAAATCTTAGCCCTATGTTTATCTGGCGATGCCTCCATTATATATACCGCCTGCATATCGTGAGGAACGAAAAATTGAATGACGCAGGCACCGATGACATACACGGGGATGCTGTTTGACATATATATGAGCAGCAATCCAAGACCCATACCGAGGGTATTTATAACAAGAAATGGCTTTCGTCCAAATTTGTCAGCCAATGGCTTGTAAAGGATACCGATAGCCATAAAAGGTACGGAAATCATGGACAAGATATCAAGCACACCTACCGACGAATTGCCGAATTTTGCCAGCATATCGTTAGCAATTTCAGTCTTCATCAGAGTGCCAATCTGTGATGCAATTTCATCTGTGATGTATACCACAGCTATGATGAGTATTAGATATGGAAAATAAAATTTTCCACGGGGCTTTGCAAGCTCTTTTTCTCTTTTGGCAAGCTCTCTTGCCTGTTTTTCGGTTTTTGTCATATTTTGATAACTTTCTCTATCTGCAATCAATATATCGGGAATTTTTCACAAAGTGCAACAACCTCGTTCGATATGCGAGCTTTATTGTCGTCAAAGTTATTGATAATGTCGTAAATCCAATCAGCAATAAGCTTCATCTCCGGCTCCTTGAAGCCTCTTGTGGTGACTGCTGGAGTGCCGATACGAAGACCGCTTGTTATGAACGGACTTCTCTTTTCACCAGGAATTGTATTCTTGTTGGCAGTAATATGGACCTCATCAAGACGACGTTCAAGCTCCTTACCGGTTACATCTGTATTGATGAGTTTGAGAAGCATGAGGTGATTATCAGTACCGCCAGATACAAGCGGAATACCCTTTGCCGTAAGGTTATTTGCAAGAGCTGATGCGTTAGATACAATCTGTCTGCCGTATTCCTTAAATTCCGGAGTGAGTGCCTCGCCAAGGGCAACAGCCTTAGCGGCGATAATATGCATAAGTGGGCCACCCTGTGTACCAGGGAAAATACCCTTGTCTATCACGTTCGCCAGCTCATTTTTGCAAAGTATCATACCGCCTCTGGGACCTCTCAAGGTCTTGTGTGTCGTGGTAGTTACGACATCGGCATAGGGCACTGGCGAGGGATGAACGCCAGCCGCTACAAGTCCAGCGATATGTGCCATATCCACCATTAAATATGCGCCAATCTCATCGGCTATTTCTCTGAATTTCTTGAAATCAATAATACGGGAATATGCGCTGGCACCGGCAATAATCATTTTAGGACGACATTCAAGAGCTGTTTTACGAAGCTCATCGTAGTCTATAGTCTCGGTCTCATCATTTACTCCGTAAGGAACAACCTTGAAATATTTACCAGAAATGTTTACTGGTGAGCCATGGGAGAGATGACCGCCCTGGGAGAGGTTCATTCCCATAACCGTATCACCTGGTTCAAGGAGTGAAAAGAACACGGCAAGGTTTGCGGATGCGCCACAGTGAGGCTGAACATTCGCATGCTCTGCGCCGAAAAGCTCCTTTGCTCTTTCTCTCGCTATATCCTCAACTATGTCGACCTTTGAACATCCGCCGTAATATCTTTTTCCAGGATAACCCTCGGCATACTTGTTTGTAAGTATACCACCGGCGGCAAGAAGTACAGCCTTTGATACAATATTTTCACTAGCAATCAATTCTATGTTTTGACGCTGTCTTGAAAGCTCTGCATCGCAGGCATCGAACACAAGCGGATCATATTCCCTTAATTCATCGAAGAAATTCATTTTATTCACCTCAGAAGCTGTATGCTCTCACATAATCAACTATAAATTCTGCCTTGAAGGTATTTTTATCGTTGTTTTCAATATTACCGGACCAACCGCTCTGTGCTGTAGCCTTCGTACCGTCAACCTCACAAGAAAGTATGAGATACTCAGGTGAACTGGAAACTGCATAATCCGTTGTGGCCACCTTGTAACCGTTCACATAGAATGTATATCCGTCTTCATTCCAGAGCACACCGTAGGTATTGAAGTTCTCATAGGGATTGTTATCCAGCTCCCAGATACCAACATTTTTGTATTTTGTTTTAAGGCTATAACCGCTATAATGAAGATTTGATGTTACCTTCCAGTTATTATTGCCTTTGTAGTAGAACGGTGACTCAAATACATCTATTTCTGCACCGTTTGAGGCATCATCTGACTCCTTGCTCACATTGGGATTTGTCATCCAGAATGCAGACCACAGACCTTCACCCTTTGGAAGAATACAACGGCACTCGAAGTAACCATACTTCTGCTCGAATTTGTCCTGAGTGGATATACCGCTTGTATACCAGCCAGCGCCATATTCACCGTCGGATTTGTACTCAGTCGTAATGATGAGATTACCGTCCTTAACGGAAACCTGTTCACCGCTCCAGAAACCGCCCTTGCGTACACCGAAGGAATTGTGGGCTCTCCATATATTGGAATTGAGCGTATCACCGTCGAAGTTGTCCTCGAAGGTGAGAGTCATCGTTGAGGTGTCTACTTTTTCCCCATTTTGATTTACGGGTGATGTGTTGAAGATGAGAAGTATCGCACTGACAATAGCGATAAGTAAGTTTTCAAGCTGACCGATAAAAAGTTCCATAATCCTGTTCCTTTCTTTATGAGTTAACTATGTAATCGTAGACGGCATTCATAACATATCCAGCTATCGTGCCAGCGTTAGCATATCCGCCGCCTCCGTTTTCGACTATTACAACAAATGCGTATGGCATATCATCTCTTTGAGAATATCCCGCAAACCAGGAATGAGATTCAACATCGTCATCAAGCTCCGCCGTACCGGATTTTGCGCAGATTTCCAGTCCCCAGAACTTACTTTCGCCGTAGTAATCCGTTATTGTACTGCGTAATATCTTTTGAAGACTTTGTGCGGTGGATTCGGACATATATGTACCAAGATATTCTGTTTTTGCGGAATAGCTTGCAACACCACGGCTTGCAACCGATTCGACAAAATATGGCTTCACGGCTTTTCCGTTATTTGCAATGGCACCCATCATTACCATAATGGCACATGGATTTGCAATATCTGTGTATTGTCCAAAACCAGCCCAACCCAAATCCGAGGAGGAGGCATTGCTAACATCGAATTTACCCTTTGCGGTGGTAATTCTGTCGGTAGTAATATCCCCAGTGAGTCCGAGACGATTTGTGACCTCAGTCAGCTTATCTCCACCAAGCTCAATAGACAGCTGAGCGAAGGCTATGTTGCAGGAGCAGTTAAATGCCTGCTCAAAGCTTATTGTACCATGTACATCGTTGCATATAATTTGCTGTCCGTCGGGAGCTGTCCACTCGCCGGTACAGGTAAATTCCCTGTCCCAGATATCCGAAATATTTTCTATGGCACAGCAGGCTGTAACCGTCTTAAATACCGACCCAGGAGTATATTGACCATAGAACAGCTTATTGAGGTAAATTCCGTTGTATTTACCGCTTTCATCCTCGTCTATATCATCCGGCTTGTTATACACATCATAAGTAGGTGTTGAAACATCACATATGATTTCACCTGTCTTGTAGTTATATACTCCAACTGTACCTTTCTGTCCATTCAAAGCATTGAGTGCCGCAGCACAAACATCGGAGTCAAGCGTAAGCGTAAGTGTGTTACCGCCGGACGCCACAGAATTATTAACTCCATAAAACAAGTTATATCCCACAAGCTCGGAGCTCCACAGGGATTGGACACCGGTTATATATCCATACTGGTCACCTATAATATGAAGCATAGACTTCCTTTTCATTATGTTGTCGCAGTAATTTCTCTCGCCGTCCACAGTGTTTACAAGCGTATAGCCGTTTCTGTCGCAAATTTCACCACCACAGACCAAGGCACCGCCGGAATAGAGATGTTTGTTGACGGATTTCATAACATACTCGTTTCCGTGTATGCAGTAGGTCGCAGCAATAAATACAAGTCCTGCAACAACCACAAGAGCCAAGAGCAGGATAATTTTTGCTCTGTTATATATCGTTCTCATATTATCATCCAATGTAGCTATAAAAATTCATATTTCCATTATAATCTTTTATTTGTTTTTTGTCAACTACTTATTGACAATTTATTTTTAATTTGTTATAATGAGTCAAATTTATTTCAGAGGTAATACATATGAACAGAACAATTCCCGACGGCGTATATCCCACAATGCTCACACCCTATACGTCTGATAATAAGATTGATTTCGATGCCTTAGGTCAGCTCATTGACTGGTATGCAGAAAGAAATGTTGCCGGCGTATTCGCAATATGCCAGTCCAGCGAAATATTCTTCCTGTCATTCGAGGAGAAACTGGAAATTCTCAAATACATTATGGCGCACAAGCCTGCGGATATGAAGGTTGTGGCATCAGGTCACACGGCTGATGACCTGGAAACCCAGATAAAAGAGGCGAAGGCATATATCGACTGCGGTATTGATGCCTATGTATTCATCTCAAACCGTTTCGCAAAGGCAGACGAAAGCGATGATGTTCTCTATGAAAGAATGACCTATGTTATGTCACAGCTTCCAGAGGACACCATGTTCGGTGTCTATGAATGTCCCTATCCTTATAAGAGATGCCTCACTCCCTATCTTATGAAAAAGATGGCAGACAGCGGTAAGTTCGCTTTTCTTAAGGATACATGCTGTTCCATAGAACAGGTGAAGGAAAAGCTCGATGCCGTAAAAGGTACTGACTTCAAGATTTTCAATGCCAACGGCGCCTACTTCCTTGAATCCATGTATGCCGGCTGCTCTGGTTACTCAGGAGTTATGGCAAACTTCCATCCCGAACTCTATGCTGAAGCCTGCAAGTGCTATAAGACAGACCCTGAGAGGGCTGCTATAATCGGTAACTTCACCGGCTTTGCTTCCCTGACTGAATGCCAGGTCTATCCCGTTAACGCAAAATATTACATTTCGAAAGACGGCGTCGACATCAATACAGATTGCCGTTGCCGTGACAAGAGCGAATTCACCGCCAGCAGGCAGGTTGAAATCGACGAGATGTATAACACAACAGAACTCTTCAAAAAATACCTCGGCATATGATATTAAACTACCTTAATACAGAAATACGGACCGATTCCTCACCTGAGGAATTTGAGTCCGTTAAATCAGAGCTTGTAGCAAAGGGCTATTCGCTTGTATTCAATCGCTACTGTGAGGGCAATTATTTTGCCACATTGTCAGGTGTTGATGTGAAGCACCTCGTATATTCAAGGGATGCCATCTTACGCATTACTACCGATAAAAATACACTTCTGCCCAACTTTGAAATTCAGAACACGACTCCACTTGTAGAGCCCTGTATGTGGCTTTTTGAAACAAATCACATCTACATCGACTGCGGTATGTGCATTATCCTAAGGCTTTCCGACGGCACATATTTTCTTGTGGACAGCGCACACTATCTTTCAGTAGGCGACTGTGACCGCATACATGATTTTCTCAAAGCCCATACTCCGCTTGACAAAATTATCATCCGTGGCTGGTATTTTTCCCACGCTCATTCTGACCATATCTGTCAGTTTATGTCCTTTCTCAACAGAAATTTCACCGACACCACCATCGAAGGACTTTATTATAACTTCCCTGATTATTCCCGGCATCCGAATAAGAGTGATTGGGACGATGACGAAATTGATGTTGCTAACGAATTTTTCGACTTCGTTCCGAAGTTCAATATTCCGACCTATACCTTACATTCCGGTCAGGTATTTTACATTGGCAATATTAAAATTGATGTACTCTGCACTCATGAGGATGTTTATCCACTGTCCATGGAGGACTTCAACGATACATCCACAGCAATAATGCTCACCGTTGAGGGTTCGAAAATATTTATCCCGGGTGACTGCTCGAGAAAATCATCCGCAGTCCTTGAAACCCGTTGGGACAAAAATATAGAATGCGATGTATTGCAGGTCGCTCACCACGGCCATACAGGTCTTACACTTAATCTCTACGAGAAGACAAAAGGCAAAATCGCACTGTTTGCCAACACTCGTATTAAGCACGATGAGGAATATCCCAGACGAATTGAGAACAGACGGATTATCTCCCAGGCGAATGAATATTATGTATCCTCCGAAGGCTCAGTTGAAATTCCACTGCCCTATCGTCAGGGCTTCGTCCGAGTATTGCCCGACGAAACCACGGAAAATTTTGTCGCAATTGAACACCTCTGGGGTTACACCTATACCGATGAGTTCAAGCAAGCTGTGTACAAAAAATTCCTGGACAACGGTGGCATCTCCGATAGGATAAAATTCGATACAGTGGAGAACATCCGCAAGCTCTAAACTCTTTGACAAAAAAATCCACAATGGATTAATTTATTTATACAAAACGGATAAAATTCAAATAAACAAAAAAAAGACTTGCAATTCACGAAAAGCTGTGGTATACTATTATGCGTTACCGGGTGTGGCGCAGTTGGGAGCGCGCTTGACTGGGGGTCAAGAGGCCGTGAGTTCAAGTCTCGCCACTCGGATTGATAAAAAAGGCTTAATGTGGGCATTCTTCCCAGTTAAGCTTTTTTCTTATTTTCATTTTGCGTAACACCGTTGTGACTTTGTTGTGATTTTTCTCAGACAAAATACACGACCAACTCAAATCATAAAACAAAAACAGCCATATTTTCATATCGTATGACTGTTTTATTCTTATCTAAAATATGCCTATTCCATCGACATCGTTTATGATTTTGAAAAAAGTGACAAAAATTTCAAGCTGGATGTTTTATTCCAAGGGTGAAACCTGCATATCGTCAAATTTCAGGCTGCCCCAATTGTTTTTTTGCCATTTGAGTCCAAGCTTATTGTTGGTGTCGGCTACCTCAAAGGATAAAGCGGGATATATGGCATCCAAATCGATAAATTGGCCATATTCATCGCCTTCATACAATACGAGGCACACACGATATTGTCCAGTAACGAGCCCATGTGGATTAAACACAAAGGTAAAGGTTTTATCCTGATTTTTTTTGATTGAGGAAAAACCTGTTTTCATTGTCAATCCCACGGGAGTATCAGATTTTGTACGGATTTCAAAACGAAGGTTCAAATCGCTTATATCCTTTTCGGCATGGATTGTTAGGTTAAATTTTACCTTTTCATCATATTCAAATAAAGGCTTAGATTTGTCGAGTATTTGAAGCCGGGTCATCTTTGCGGAAATATCCGTCGGGAGATGTTTCATCCTGCTTTTAGACAAATCGATATCCACATCATCGGCATCGGCGTGATCAAGAAGATATTTTGCAATTCCCTCTTCAACATCGCCGTCAAAAACCATTTCACCATGTTCAAGCACGATACATCTGTCGCAGAGCTGACGGATGGTACTCATATTATGTGAGACATAGAGAATAGTTCGTCCGTCCTTGCGGGAAACATCATTCATCTTATCAAGGCATTTACGCTGGAATGCCATATCGCCGACTGCGAGGACCTCATCCATAATCATAATTTCGGAGTCCAGATGGGCAGCAACAGAGAATGCCAGCTTAACATACATACCCGATGAATAGCGTTTAACGGGAGTATCGATAAACTGTCGGCACTCTGAAAACTCAATAATATCCTCAATCTTGGCATCGATTTCCTTTTTGGTCATACCCAAAATGGCGCCGTTCATATATATATTTTCCCGACCTGTAAGCTCCGGATGAAATCCCGTGCCCACTTCAAGCATTGATGCTATTCTACCGTTAAGCCCTATACTTCCAGTTGAAGGCGCAGTTATGCGGGAAAGAACCTTGAGGAGTGTGGACTTACCAGCTCCGTTGTGACCGATAATGCCTATTCTCTCACCTTGGTTAACCTTGAATGAGATATTTTTTAGGGCATAAAATTCTTCGCCAAAGTTCTGATCCTTTTGGTCAATACGCCTTGTGGGATCCTCCTTGTGAAGAAGTTTCGCTGTTTTTCTCTGTAAATCTTCGCGAAGAGTTGTACCGCCTATCTGACCTAGCTTGTATATTTTCGATACATTATCAATTTCAATCATTATCTGTCCCATTGTGTCACCTCAGACAGTATCCATAAAGTTTCTTTCAATTCGGCTGAACATAATAAGTCCAACAATGAATATAACAATGCTCAACACGATACTTAAAAGGTAGTAGAATATGTTGAAGTATCCAAAGCCGAATAATGCGTATCTGAAGGTTGTAACAATTGAAGATACGGGATTGAGCATATAGAGGAATTGATATTTTTGCGGAATAAGCTGTAAGCCGTAGGCTACCGGTGAGCCGTACTGCCAGAGTTGAAGACCGAATCCCACAAGCATAGCAAGGTCACGGTACTTAGTCGTTAATGCGGAAATTATTATACCGCAGCCGACAGATAAAATCATCATTTCGAGGATACAAGGCACTATAAGTAAAATCTGTGGAGTAATGCAAATACTTGTATTCCCTTTGATTAGATAAACTACAAGTATAATGAACATCAACGCAAACTGAATTCCGAATGAAATCAAATTTGACAAGGCGGATGACAATGGCGAAATAATTCTCGGATAGTATACCTTGCCCATTGTGTTTCTGTTGTTGATAAATGTGTTGGAGGTTACACTCAATGTACTTGAAAAATAACTCCAACAAATGTTTCCTATCATGTAAAACAGAAATCCGGGAATTACAAAATCACCTTCGGTGTCGGCTGTTGTAAGACCTGCCAGATTGCCGAAAATAACAGTAAATACAACCGTGGTAAGAAGTGGTTGAACAATCGCCCATATCGGACCGAGAATTGTCTGCTTGTACAATGCAACAAAATCTCTTTTTACAAGCAGGAAGATTAAATCCTTATAGTGAAGCGTTTCACCGATGTGCAAATCGAAAAGTTTGTGCTCCGATGAAATCACACGCTCAAATTTTGCATCATTTTTCATATTGAATTGAGTCCTGTACCTTTTTTACCGCAACGAAAATCAAAACCACATCCTAAATTAGAAATAAAAAAAACACAGACCGAATTTAGGATAGTAAGTTTGATTAATTACGATATTTATAATAATATAACAGAAAACTTATTTTTTGTCAAGCACTTATTACGCTAAAATTTTATTCTTCAAGAAATTACAAAAAACATCCTGGATGTTATACTTTTGTTAACAACTTGTGATAAAATGGGGGCAGATTAGAAATGGGAGGTTTACTATGAAGATAATTACAGATCCTGGAAATGGTGGTTATACTGGCAGTGTAATTAGCTATGTAAACAAAATGATTAAAGATTATGCAGCTGGCAGGCCTATGACCGAGGAGATTGCGAATCAAATCCGTGCCGAGCAGAAGGATGAATATCTCTGTGCAAAATCTCCAAAACCGGAAAAGTTTATGGCAGAGATAGACAAATATATGCCGGCTCTTCGTATAACCGATGAAAAACAAATCGAGGCAAGAACCAAAATCAAGGACGATTTGAGCAGGAAGATGTTCAAAATTTATCTCAATCGTGACATTGAGCTTGATAAGGAGCCTCGAGTTACAAACAGACATCTTCAGGCATTAGTTCTCCCAGGACCGGACGAGGCAAGTCTTGCGAAGAATGATCGTTTCCGTAATGTAATGGCCCACGGTACAGAAAAGGAAAAGCACGATATTATTGCCGACAGACTGGAAGCAATCGGCAATATGGATTTGAGCTTGCCCGAAATGTACGACGACAAGGCATTCGTTGAAAATTACGAGAAAATTTACCTTATCGGCAATATGACCGATGTGACGAATCTTATAAGAATTGCAGAGGAAAACAATGTTGACTTGACAGAGCCTCGTTTTGAACGCTTTGTGAAGAATTGCCCTTCAATGTCGAGTATATGGGATTACATTGGTAGAAAAACCGAAGCTATTGTTTCTCCTGTTTATCCTGAGCTTGACTACGAAAAATTTGATGCTGAAACAAACGAAGCTGTTGATAATATAGATATTCAGTATTGCGTCTCCAGCTCAAAGGCAATGCTGAACTATTCAAAGGTTCTCAGCGGTCACGAATTTTACAAGCCACTGTTTGTTCTTCTGGATAAGGATACGCCACTGGGTGAACGCCTCGAAAAAGCCAATAAAATGATTGGTGATGACTTAAATATCGTAAAGCCTTTCAATGACCGCAAGGCGATGAGTTATCCCGATGATGAAAAGCTTCGTAAAGTGCTTAATGATTTTGATGACAACCGTTTACACACCCAGCTGTATGCCGCCTGTGACGACCTTCTTCGTATGTCGGATAAAGATTATGCTGATACACAGTATAAGCGTGTTGCGAAAGTCATTGCCACATATGAGAAGCTTGTGGATTACCAGACAGATTCTAGTGTCCCAAACGCATTCACTCCCGAAGCAATCGCCAAAGCCACAGAAAAAATGGCTAATAATCCCGTGTTTAAGCAGATGTTTGATACCATCAGCTATAAGGATATATACGCCATGGGCAGAGGCGAAATGGATAGATTAAGCTATGTTGGCAATACTATTCTTCAACAAATCGTACGCACAGATAAGCTTCAAAAGAGCGGAATAGTTTGCGGTCCTGGTGAAATAAATCAGGAGCCGATTCCTGATAAAGAAGCCAACCCAAAGGCCTTCTATCTTCACAAGCTTAATGAGAATATAAAAATTGTTCAGGAATATGACTCATCCTTCACAATGAGTGAGCAGGAGAAGGAAGCTTTGCTTACTCCGGAGCGCATTGCTTTCCACGAAAGAGCAAAGGCTATCCATGAATCCCGTTACTATTATGACAACAAGCTGGCAAATGAAAATTTCGAAGGCTCATTTGACCGCGGCTTTGAAAGAATACATTATTTCATTCTGAAGCGAGGCGACTCACTAGAGGACAAAGCCTATAATGACAAGCTGTTTACCGTTTTCAACACAGCGACAGCCGAGGGTGACGCTATGCGTAAGGAGGTCTTTGTTGATTTTCTTAATAAAATTAACGAAATAGATCCCGAAATGTTCACTGAAGCTCATACCACCCAGGAACAGTTCGATTATGTCTGTGAGCATTATGATGCATTTCAGATTGCCTTCGAGCTTCCACATATTATGAGTGATATTGACGCCAGTGGTTTCAATTTTTCACCAGAAGGAAAGCAAAAATATCAGGACCAAAAGGACTATCTTGCAAATATAGCTCAATGTGGTATGCAGCTGGTGAATTTAGCTGAAAAGGATGGATACCTTACATTCCCAGTGGATAAGCTTCGTCGCCGTTTGGCAGATAATGACCCCGACGCACAAAGAACTCTCATTGCAATGTCAGATGACCATAATACTGCCATTTCCAAATCCATGGATTCAGTATTTAATCTCCATGCCAATGCAAGTGTTCAAGTTGACTCAATAGCCGCAAAGGATACACAAAACGGTAAAAAACAATATACGGTGAATGACCTTGTCGACACAGTTCCTCTTGAAGAAAGAGTTATTGATTCAATTCCAAACCTCAAGGATAAATTTTCAAAGGCTTTGAGCGATTTGAAGAAGGCGGATAATTTCTACAACTTCAGAAACTCCGATCAGTACAAGGCTATGCTTACATCATTGCAGAGCTCAATTGATGTTATGAGCAATATCAAGAGTGAGCCCACTGCCCAGCAGCAAAAGAGCCTTCGGGACAGTATCCAGGATGTCCGAAATGCATCCCTGGAATATATCAAGTATGCAAAAGGCCTTGAAAAGAACGCCAACAGACAGGCGAGATTTGATATAGCAAAAAGAGTTAAAAATTACACCATACTCGTAGTTGACGATGTTTCAATTCATCATACACCGTTGACAGTGGAGACCGACAAGAGATTTGCACGTTTCATTAAAAATAATAATGAAAAAGCGATGAACAAGCTTGCGGATAAATTCTATGCCCGTGAGAATGTATCCACCGCAGAAGCAATGTTCAATCAAGGCGTTGAAAAGACAAATGCAGAGAGAGCCAAAATCGATACTCTTCCGGAAGGCTCCACCGCAAGAAATGCGCAAAAAATCCTTGTTGAAGCGAGAGATGAGCTGACAAATCTCGTGGGCAGAAAAGAAACAAATCCCGCAAGCGTCAGACTCCTTATGGCGAAGGTTGTTACCTGTTCACAGCTGGTTAATGGCGATAATCTGCCATTACTTTCAGAGCAGGCTATTAACACCGCCGCCGCTACTGTTGCCACAAACAATAACTTTATTGCGCTGACAAAGAAGACGGACAGCACCGCAATCAACAAGTTCCTGGGCGCCAATGGTGCGGAGGAATTGGCTAATAAATACTCAGCTTACCTCAATGCCGGCAGGAATAGACAGCAGGCAAATCATGTCGTTGAAAATCCAGCTGTTGAAAATCCTGAGCTTGTTTGAAAAATCATATTTACCCTTAATAGGATGAAAAATTTCCTCTGCTGTAATCAGTAGAGGATTTTTTTTTGAATTATCTTGACAAATTTTTAATAAAATGATATATTTTTATAGGAGGTTTTGATTATGAGCGAATATGCAGTTTATAAATACAGTGATTTCCTGCCCACACAGGACAATCCTCTGCCTTACAACAGAATAATGGAGTATCTTGTAACCGGCCCATTTGTTATGGAAACGGACGGTTCCTTTGAATATGAGCATTTTTACGCAAGAGATAAAATACTGCGTGAAGACTATCTCCTCCCGGCAGGCGGCGAAAAAAATATAAATCCCAGCCTTGGTGATAGAATTGCGAATAATTACATTGGCAAGCAATATCTCTACTGGAAGAAAGGACATTTCAAGTTTAATGCTCTGCGTTTTGACGGAGACAACGAATCCGCAGATCCTGCGATTTTTGCAACAGAGCAACGCAACGCCGTATATTATGCAACTTTTCGGATTGTCTGCGAAAAGGACGAGAAGGCGGTTATTGCCTATCGCACAAGCGGTTCTGCTCTTTTTGTCAACGGTGAGCTTGTGGATTTCAAGCCATACGGACAGGTCAAGGGCTTATGGACTGACGGCTACCAAGCCTTGATTAAGCTCCACAAGGGCAGTAATCTCATTATGTTCAAAATCAGGCCAGGCTATATTGCGGATAATATTGAAATTTCCATGGAAAATTGTACTGTCTTCCCTGTTATTGCCTCGGCAGGCGGACTTAATATATCGTTACCTCACGAAACTGCAATTTACTTTGGCACACAGAAAATGCCTCGTCGAGTTTTTCCGTTCTTTATTGCAGCCAAAAATAACGGCAACGGCAAAATCTGTTTTGACGATGAAGAGCATATCATTGATTCACTTTCAAACGACAAAGTCAAAACCATTCATCCGTCGGTATATTTTGAAAATCCAGAGAGTAAGACGATAAAAATTTCTGTATCTTGCAATAACGAAACAGATGAAACCGAAATCACTTTGCCGTATAGAGCATACGAGGGCTTTGTAGGTCAGGAGATAGCATTTTCGGATTTTCACTTTGATACTACCTATCATCAGGAACAAAGGACATACGCATTGGGCGCAATGCACATAACAAAATCCATGCTGGATTACCTTGACAAAAATCCAGAATTTAAGCTCACTCTCTCCGAAATCGATTATCTGCACCCATATTATTCGATATATCCCCATCATAGAAAGCTTTTGAGAGATGGCTTCAAGGACGGCAGAATTGAGGCGGATTGTCTCTATAACCAACCAAACGACCTGACCTCATCCGGTGAGGCACTGGTACGAAACCTGTGCTATGGCCAAATATATCATCGGGATGTTTTAGGTAGAATAACAACTGTGTATTGCCCGGGAGATGTATTCGGACACTTCTCACAGCTAAGTCAATTCAGTAAAAAGGGTCAGTGTAAAATGATACGCTGGGCAAAAACAATGCTCGGACTTGATTTACTTAACTCCCATATGTCCCCAGACGGCACGACCCTCATCAACGACAGAAGCTTCGGCAGAATGGATGCCATGAGAATGGGTATGAGTGTCAGTGACCCCTGTGGTGGAGTATGCCCCGCAATGGAATATATGCCCCGGAATGACGATACCCAATGGCACAAAAAGACCTTGACCAATATGCATTTCGGCTCACTTTCAGAGAGAGCAGAGATAATTCTCAACGATGTGGTAAAGAACAAACAGCTCGGTAAATCAACGCTACAGCAAAGCGCACGGGATATAACAAGGCATCATTCTGGTGTAATGCTGACAAGGACGGACTTCAAACAGGCGAACAGACGCTGCGAAAATCTTCTCTCCACCGCAGAAAAGCTGAGTACTGCTGCCTTCCTTCTTGGTGCGGAATATCCTGATTTTCAGCTTGACAAGGCATGGCGACAACTCCTGTGCGCTCAGCATCACGACTCAATAACTGGCACAAATAACGAAATTTCCTTCGTGGATTTGATGATACAATTCCGTGAATGTGCCGAAATTGCAAATAAGCTCATCAAACAAAGCACGGATTACATTGTATCCAAAATTGGAAATACTTCTGAATACGGAATTGTGGTAATAAATCCTGCCGCCTGCAAACAAAAATCACTCGTTTCCTTTGATTTACCGTCTGGATTCAATTCCAAAGGAGCAATTGCAAAGGACAAATACGGTGTTGAATATCCGGTTATGATAAAAGACGGCAAAGGGTATTTTGTACCAGCGGTTAAGTCTTGTGTTGGTTATTCTCTGTTCACCTTATCCCAATGCGACAAAATATGCGAAGAGCTAATTGATGAGGGTAGTGTTATCGAAAATTCAATATTCAGACTCACTGTTGACAAAAACAAAGGCGGTGGTATAGTTTCACTTATTGACAAAAGAAACGGCAGAGAACTTATCGACAGCAGGGATAAAAATCCGGCAAATATGATTAACATTCTCCACGAAATCCACGACAGAATGGAAACTCAGCATGAAATATATACAACCGGTGAAAGTCTTATATCCAGCAACCTCACCGCCGAATTAAAGCGAAAATTCAGTCCAATCGGTCAGAGAATCACTGCAACAGTTAAGATGGGCACAATAGCACGGGTAATTACAGAAATTACTTTGCTTAACGACAGCGAAACTATAGATTTCCGCACAATAGTTGAGGATTATAATTCAACTGACCACCTGTTCTCAGTTACCTTCCCAATGAATATAAAGGGTGGTGCAGTTGTATATGATGACAGATTTGCGCCTCATATTTCCACTCGGTCAAAAAATTATATGTCCTTCGGCACACATCAATACGCCTCTTTTACGGGATGTAGTATTCTACCCTCAAACCGCTGGTTCGGAATAGGCCCGTCTGTTACCGTCAAGACTGGTAACAGTTCGAGCTTTAACATCGGTATGACCGCTATAATTCGTTCCGATGAGCTAAGAAATATTGCAGACAAGCTTCTCACTGCTCTTTGCAAGAAGGCAATACCCGTGACATGTTACAGCGACGAAGAAAAACATGGTGGTACCATCATTCCCGATTTCAACGAAGATGTATACGAAACGGACACACAATTCTGTATTTCTTCCTTGGAGCATCCAAACACCTATGCAGAGAAACTGATTAGAACATTGAATGACGAGCAACTGGCTGAATTAAATACTGCGGTGAACACCAAAGGCGTTGTAACAGCATATTTCACGGACAGTGACAATATCTGGAACAAAAAAATCGATGTGATGTTGATAATTGCCTGTGACGACACAACTCTCGATGACTATGTATCCGGTATATGTTCTTCACTGTCGACGAGTCATGTACTGGATTTCACGTCCTGCATTAAGCCCTTTAACTGCAATCAAAGTGATGATTTCGGCGCTGTAATTCTCAACAGCGGTAATATATCCTGCTCCGTTGAAGGCGAGAGCACTCTTAATCTTATGCTCTTCCATACTGCATCCTTCTATGGGAACGCCGGTAAAGTCACTGGCGGAGATGAGCTTGTGCCCGAAAAAAAGACTCACGCCTTCACATATCGTCTGTATCCACACAATGGCAGTTATAGAGAAGGCAAGGTTTACGATAAGGCAGCCGCATTTGATGAGCCTTTGACCGCTGTTGTTATTGGTGAAAACAAATCTGGTTCACTGGCGGATGAGATGTCACTCCTATCTGTAGATGGCTCATTTGTGATTACGGCAGTTAAACCTGGTGGCTATCCGCTGGCAAAAATGTGCCTAGGTGACTTAAATCCTGAAACAAGATGTATAGTCATACGTGGCTATGAATGTGACGGCATTGACGGACAAACAAAAATCAGAACCGCATTTCCATGGAAAAACGCATATTCAACCGATCTTTTGGAAGAGAACAAGAATCTGATATCCGATAATAATTCGAATGGTAATACTTTGACTTATTCGATAAATTCTCATTCTATAGAAACACTTGTATTCAGTCCAAAGGCAAATACAGCCTCGAATAATGTTTACGGTAAGCCCACTGAACTAAACAAGACAGTATTTGTGAGAAGCTGGGAGCATGATATGGGCTCCATGCCAATGGGATTTTTACGCAAGACAGCTGTTCTTGACAGAAAGATAGTCAAGCTCTCAGATACGGCTTTTACTGTGAATCTCAATCTTGTCAACAACTGCCCAAATGAAGAGGCGGAGTTCAACATAAAAATAGAGTGCAGTGATGGAATTTCCGCATCCTGTGAAAGTGTAAATGAAGCTCTTACACCTGTATCCGAAAAGGTAATTCCAATTGATGTAAAGCTTGACACTCCCGCAACAAAGGGACTTGTTACGATATACTATACGGCTGACGGAATTAACTTCACGGATGTATGCGAATTTGGATATTTCAATCCGGAGGTTAGTTTAATTGTTGATGGAGACAAAGCAATTTGCCGTGTTACAAATCCATACTCTTGTCCATTAAATGCATCACTTACCCTGGCGTCACCCTTTGAGCTCTGGGGCAATGTTGCTACGAATGGCATCAACCTTGGCAACACATCACCCTTTGCATACGATGTTGAGCTTTCTGCCGGAGAGTCAAAGGAGTTTATTTTCAATATAGACTTGCCATCGGAGGGTTTTTTCAAGAGTTTCTGGCTTGCCTGCAAACTTGCCTGTAACGGCAGAGTTCATTATGCATTTGACGAGGTACACGGTCCGCGACACAACTACTGGGCCCACGAATTTTACGGCGAACTGGAAAAAGACGGTATGTCCATAAAAAAACTTATGGAGCTTGCAAATTGAGGTATTGAGATGAAGAAAACATTGTATATACTCACATATGACCACGGAGGCAAAGTGCTCTGGGGCGATAGAATAGAGGCACGGCTTCACAAGGTGGAGTCCTGGCTTGAAAAATATCCAAAATTCAAAACCGGCCTTGACTACGAGGCATTCACCTTTGATGAGTTGGAAGAAAACAATCCGGAGCTACTGGGATACATCAAAAAACTACTTGATAAATACAAAGGCAGAATAGGTCTTGGCTCAACTACCTACGGACAGCCATTATCACTTTTCATAACTGAGGAGTCCAATGTCCGACAGCTCACCGAGGCAATCACCACTAACAAGCGACACTTTGGAACAACGCCCAAAGTATATGCAATATCGGAGTTCGCATTCAACAATCAACATCCACAGCTACTTAAAAAATGTGGATATGACAGTGTGTTATTCCGTACCCATGTGATGAACTACGGTTATCAGAAAAGCTTCGACGAGGCGTACGGCATATGGAAAGGCAAGGATGGTACGGAGATAAGAGCAATTCCTGCCTACAAGGACGCTGGCGAGGGCTACACAAACTGCACAATCGACAACTGGATATTGACCCGCTGGCCTGATGAATCCCAATATTCACTTTCGGATTTCGAGACTATGTATGAAAAATACGAGCCACTTCTTGCCTCTCGCTACGATGATATATCCAATGGCACAGAGGAGCTTGTGGCTCTGGCGCAGAAAACAGATAACTATAAATTTGTCATGTTGGATGAGCTGCCTGGAATATACGCCGATACAAAACCTGCACGGCTGGACACCACCGACAACGATTTTCATGGTAGAATGCCCTGGGGTTACTGCGGAAACGAGATATTCAACGCCGTAAGAAAGGCAGAAACCAGATATTTCCTTGCGGAGAGAATAAGAGCTTTTTGTGAGCTTGATAACTCAGTCGACATAGATTTGGAAATCGCAAGAAAGTACGCTCTTTGCTCACAGCATCACGATGTAACAATATGCGGACTACTGGATGAGGCGAGAGAATACACTGGCAAATCCCTGGCACATTCCGATAAGGTAATACAAAGCTCTCTTAAATATCTGTCGGATAAATTCGGTTCTTCTCATACTGACGGTATTGTTGCATTTAATCCCCACTCATTCCCTGTTGTCTGTAAAATCGAAAGCGACTCTCCAGGGCTTATAAATCAATTGGGAGAAAAATTGCCCTGCGACAAGGTGGGTAATAAGAATGTCCACATTGCCACTTTGCCACCACTTGGGATTTCCGTGTTTACAAAGTCAGAAGAAAGTACTCCGACTGAATGCAAAATCAAATTATGTGACGATACCATCATTACTCCATTCTATAAAATCACATTCAATAAAAATGGCATCAAGACAATTTTCCTCGCCGACGGTAAAAAAATCATCGACAATGGTGACGGACTTCTTTTTGCTGGCGCAATTAATGACCAGGACGAATACAGCCTAGGTAAATGGAATTGCAAGGTAAATACACACTCCGCAACACTGGAATATATCGGAACAGTTGGCAGTACGGAATGTCGTTTTGTGATGAATTTGGATGAATATTCACCCGCAATTGACTGTCACACAGAATTTACCGTTCATGGTGAAAAAATCGGCAGAACTGGCATAACAAAGGGCATTCACACCGATTATGTGGTAAACGGCTCTGTTCATGAAAACAAGCTTCGTTTTATTATGAATCTCTGCCTTGATAAGGACAGAAAAATGTTCCGTGATTTGCCCTTTGCAATAGCAGAGTGGACGGATATTCTACCGAAACCAGAGGACTTCTGGTATGAAGGTAGCAAGGTACTAGTGGATACACCAGTAAATCATGAGGAATGCTTCAACAATCCATGCTATCTGCAAGGTATATACTGGCTGGCTCTTCGGGATAAATCCTACGGAGTCGCCGTCATAAACAAGGGCTGCATGGGAAGTACCGTACTGGGCAATTCTCTGTCTGTGCCACTGATTTTCGCAACGGATTATATGTGCGGCACAAGAATGCTTAACGGCACTTTTCCCAACGACTTCCAGCTTCTTTTTTACGACAATAAAACCAGCAACATTGATATACACAGAGCCGCTCTCCAATTAAATTTACCAGCTTTGTATACGGAAACACTTGCAGGTAAAGACAAGCTAAACGGCTTTTCTCCAATTGAAGCTTGCGTACCGGAGGATGTAATTCTCACAGCACTTTATAAAGCAGACGGCAGACTCTATGCAAGATACTGCAATTATTCCGATGAAAAAAGGACAATAAATTTTGTAAAAAATCCTCTTGCGGAAACCGACCTGCTGGGAAACTGCATTAATTGTATATCCAAAAACACCGTTGATTTTAACCCCTGGGAAATTAAAACACTCCAAATTCAAAAGTGATAAAGCATAATCAAACTGTACGATAAACATAAAAAGGCAGTACCAAATCGGCATTGCCTTTTTTATATTTATTTTTCGAGGATATCCGCAATGTGTTTGCAGGCTGTACCGTCGCCATAGGGATTAGCCGCATGGGACATTTTTTCATACGCCTCGGGATTATCCAGCAGCTCAGTAAAGTTGTCATATATGACCTTTTCATCTGTGCCCACAAGCTTCAAGGTGCCTGCTTTAATGCCCTCAGGACGCTCAGTTGTATCACGCATAACGAGAACTGGCTTGCCAAGAGACGGCGCCTCCTCCTGTATTCCGCCAGAATCGGTTAGTATCATACAGGAACGAGCCATAATATTGTGGCAGTCCAGTACCTCAAGCGGCTCGATGATATGAATTCTATCACAGTCACCAAGCTCCTGGGCGGCGGTCTGGCGAACAAGCGGATTCATATGAATGGGATACAATGCCTTCACATCCGGATGCTCCTCCATTACACGACGGATTGCACGGAACATATTCCGCATGGGCTCGCCGAGATTTTCACGCCTGTGAGCCGTAATAAGTATAAGTCTCGAACCTTCCGCCCAATCAAGCTCAGGATGAGTGTAATCATCCCGAACCGTGGTTTTTAAAGCATCAATTGCTGTATTGCCAGTAACATAAATCGTATCGGGATTTTTTCCCTCACGGATAAGATTATCACGAGACATTTCTGTAGGAGCAAAATTGTATTTCGAAATTACCGACACAGCCTGACGATTGAACTCCTCAGGATAGGGCGAATATATATCGTATGTGCGAAGTCCCGCCTCCACATGGCCAACGGGAATTTGCATATAGAAGCAAGCCAGCGCCGTCACGAAGGTGGTGGATGTATCCCCATGAACAAGCACAATATCGGGCTTAACATCCGCAAGTACCGCCTGCATACGCTCAAGTATATTTACGGTTATATCGAAAAGCGTCTGCTTGTCCTTCATTATGGATAAATCATAATCTGGAACCACGCCGAATGCGGATAAAACCTGATCCAGCATTTGTCGGTGCTGACCCGTAACACATACAATTGTTTCGATTGTACTGCGTGTACGAAGCTCTTTAACAAGCGGACACATCTTAATTGCCTCCGGCCTCGTACCGAATACCAACATTACTTTTTTCATATTGAAGACCTTTATTTTTTTTAAAAGAATAACATAAATTATACAATTTGTCAAGTGAATAATACTTAGAATTAAAATTTATAGGTTGACAAATAAACAAAAATGTATTAAAATAGATAATGTTATATAATGTGGTGAAAGGATTCAGTATGAAAAAAGAAAGCGTCAAAAATCGGTTGAGATTTGTTTCCCCTGTTGCATTGTTCTTTGTATTTACATTCATTTTTTACGGACCGCTGAGCCTATTCCTGCCAAATGCACAGGAGCTTTGGTTCTCGCTTGGTTCAGTACTAAAAATCATTGTTCCTATGTCTGCAGCCTTTATGGTTGTACTTGTGGGCGTGGGTGCAATTCTTCCGCAAAAGCTCAGGTCATACTATATTACCTTAATGTTAGGCGGTTCACTTGCGGTTTATATTCAGGGCAATTTTCTCAAATCAGATTACGGTGTCCTCGACGGTACTTCCATTGACTGGGACAGCTATAAGTCCTACGCCATTCTCAATACAGCAATCTGGATTGTCTGCATTATTCTTCCCTTTGTTGCCAGGATTTTCCTCAAAAAAAGCAAGGACAAGGATTTTACATTAAAAATCTTTGTGTATGCTGCACTTTTCCTTACAGCAATTCAGGTTCCGGCTCTCATTTCTCAGGCTGTTTCATATGAGCCAAATTCACAGGGTAATCTTACAGTCACAAAGGAATGTGAATTCGAACTGTCCGATAAGGAAAACACTGTGATTATCATGCTTGACACCTTCGATCAGAAGTATTACGAGGCATGTCTTGAATCGATGCCAGAGCTTAAGGAAAATCTTTCTGGATTTACTGAGTACACCGACGCAACATCCGCCGCCGCAAGAACAATTGTTGCAATTCCTGCGATGTATACCGGCAAGCCTTTCCTTCGTAATGAAAGCTATGCCGAATACACAAGTAAGGTTTGGTCGGAAGAAAATTGTCTTTCAGTACTCCATGATAATAATTTTGATGTGAGATTTTTTGCCGGAACATCTTATTTTAGCGCTGATGTTGCCAATTATCTTGACAACTGCACCTCTGAATACAGTGTCGGCTCCTACAGTACTCTCATGAGAAAGCTCTATAAGCTTACACTCTTCAGATTTACTCCTCATCTTCTAAAACAATATGTTTATACCAACACGTCGGAATTTGACGAGGCAAAAGCAGAAATTACATATAAGGTTGACGATGCAACATTCTACAGTGAGCTGGATGAAAATGGTCTTACAACCTCCAGTAGCTATGATAAGGCAGTAAGAATTTATCTACTCAACGGAGCTCATTCTCCATACAAAATCGGTTCTGATGGCAAAGTCAGTTCCGAGGCGACACTCGAAACTCAATGCGAGGCCGCTATGACGCATGTATTGACGTACCTCAATGAAATGAAACGCTTGGGTATATATGAGTCCTCCAATATTATTATCACCGCCGACCATGGTGGCGAAGGAAATTGTATTCATCCGCTTTTCTTATATAAGGCTGCCGGAGAATCCGAAGGCTATGAAACCACAACAGCGCCAGTATCAACCTTTGACATTTCCATATATCTTGCCTCTCTTGCTGGAGTAAAGCTGGATGACCAGGATTACGGAGAAGATTTTACTCTCCTAAAAGACGGTGACGGTCGCACAAGATTTTTCTATTACAATTCAAGTGATAACTGCATTCCGCAAATGAATGAATATATCTATGAAAACGGAAAATCACGTCTGGTAAATTCCTACAAAGCCGATACGACAAGAACTGAGTATGTTTCTGGAACAGTTCTTAGCTTTCAAATGGAAGCATCTGCCGCTCCTTATTGCGTGGATGGTTTTGGTAATAATAGCGGTTTTAATACAAGCGTAAGAGGTCCCTATGTATGTATGGAAATTCCATTTGCTAACCCCAATGACCAAAAATCCTATACGGCAACCTTCAGTACATATTCTGATGTCCACATGTCAAAGTATGCTATTGTAAGCGCAAATGATACGGTTATATTTGAAGGCGAGCTTTCGGAGGTATCCGACGGCAAAACAATAACCTTCGATATCCCTGCTGGGATAATCACAGAAGAAAACAGTACACTGACTTTAGAACTTAAATTCCCGAATGTGGATATTTCGGAAATGGAAAAAAATGCCAGAAACAGACCTATTCAGATTGAAGCTACCGCACTCGTTATCTCAGAAAATTAACTGTTGACAAACGAGTAAATTTTTGTTATAATAAGAAGCTGAAATTTATAAGTTGTTTTTTTGAAAGGATTTTGTATGAAGAAAGAAAGCGTCAAAAATCGGTTGAGATTTGTTTCCCCTGTTGCATTGTTCTTTGTATTTACATTCATTTTTTACGGACCGCTGAGCCTATTCCTGCCAAATGCACAGGAGCTTTGGTTCTCGCTTGGTTCAGTACTAAAAATCATTGTTCCTATGTCTGCAGCCTTTATGGTTGTACTTGTGGGCGTGGGTGCAATTCTTCCGCAAAAGCTCAGGTCATACTATATTACCTTAATGTTAGGCGGTTCACTTGCGGTTTATATTCAGGGCAATTTTCTCAAATCAGATTACGGTGTCCTCGACGGTACTTCCATTGACTGGGACAGCTATAAGTCCTACGCCATTCTCAATACAGCAATCTGGATTGTCTGCATTATTCTTCCCTTTGTTGCCAGGATTTTCCTCAAAAAAAGCAAGGACAAGGATTTTACATTAAAAATCTTTGTGTATGCTGCACTTTTCCTTACAGCAATTCAGGTTCCGGCTCTCATTTCTCAGGCTGTTTCATATGAGCCCAATGCACAGGGTAACCTTGCTGTTACAAAAGAAGGCGAGTTTGAGCTTTCCGAAAATGAAAATACAATAATTTTCATCCTTGATACTGTTGACCAGAAATACTACGATGAATTCAAAGAGAACAACCCTGATTATATGGATTCACTTGAAGGATTTGTTGAATACAACAATACTCTTAGTGCAGCCGCAAGAACAATAGTCGCAATTCCTGCTATGTTTAGCGGTAAGGCATATACAAGAGATGTTCTTTATTCTGAATTTGTCACAGATGTATGGAGCAACGAAAATGCACTTTCTGTGTTACATGACGCAGGATATGATGTTCGCTTCTACGCTGGAACATCTTATTTCAGTAGTGACATTATCGATTATGTTGATAATTGTATCTCACAAAATTCTGTAGGTTCGTATAAAGTCCTCATTCGGAAGCTCTACAAATTAACCTTGTTCAAATTTGTTCCTCATATTTTGAAGGAATATGTTTATACCGATACTGCAGAATTTGACGAAGCAAAAAATACTAACCTCTATACTGTTAATGATAAAAAATTTATTTCCGATTTTAAGAATAATGGAATTTCAGTAAACAGCTCCTATAATAAAGCCGTGCGTGTTTACCTCTTAAGAGGTGCCCACTCTCCATATACCCTTAACTCCAAGGGCAAAAAAAGTGATGACGCAACTCTACAAAGTCAGCTTGAAGCAGGAATGTTTACAGTTGAGAAGTATATCCAACAGATGAAGGAATTAGGAATTTACGACTCTGCAAACATTATCATAACAGCAGATCACGGTGATAAAAATTTAGCTCAGCAGCCCTATTTCCTATTTAAGGCAGCAGGTGCATCCGGTGATTACAAAGTATCGTCCGCTCCGATTTCCACATTTGATTTACCTGTTTTCCTCGCTAATGTCGCAAACACAACTCTTTCTAATCAAACTTATGGCGTCGATTTCACCGAGCTTAAGGATGACGATGAAAGAGGTAGATATTTCTTCAGAAATATGTCCGACAGTAGCCAACCTATAATCCGTAAATATTACACAGAATCGACTGCTGATGATTTAGACTCATTCGCTATTATTGAAGATTTTACATCCACTTTATCTGCTGATACACCCTATAACCTTGGCACGGTTCTTTCATTCGGAACCGAAGCAACAGCAAATGTTTATTGCGTTGATGGATTCGGTCTAAATTCGGGATTTGGAACCCATGTCAGAGGTTCGCACGCAGAAATATCTATTCCGATTGCCGACATTCCTGCAAGTGGCGCACTTTCGGTAACTATCGAATTGCTCAAATTTTATTCCGAACACGAAATGAAAATTACTGCAAATGGCGAAGTCGTGTCAGATTGCATTTTGAATAAAGACATGCTTGATTCCGGTATCAATTTTGATGTTCCAGTTGAACTTATTAAGGCAGCAGATAATAACGAGTTAACAATTGAATTCGAATTTACAGACCTACTAGAAAACGATTCTGACATTCCAATCGAATCTCGTACACTCGTTGTTCAATTTGAATCACTTGTAATTGAGGAAAAATAAATGCAATATATCACTAATGCGCTGTCATACCTGATGACATGGTGCTACAATTTAGGCGGACAAAATTACGCCATAGCGATTATACTATTCACGCTTGCAAGCAAAATAGTCCTTCTCCCGGTTTCCCTCTGGACCTATTTTAACTCCATCACCATGATTAAGATTCAGCCGGATCTTAATATGCTCAAAATCAAATACTATGGTCAGAAGGACACAATTGCCGAGGAACAATCGAAGCTCTTCAAAAAAGAGAAATATCATCCTCTTGCGTCCACTATTCCAACAATTATCCAGCTCGTTCTCCTTGCCTGCGTTGTTGAGGTCATCAAGGCGGGTATAGCAGACCCCAGCATCAATATGCTGGTAGGTCCCGTTGACCTTTCACTTGTTATGAACAAGGAAGGTTGGCATCTCATTTGGGTACCGCTCGTGGCTGGATTTTCATCATTCATTCTTTGCGTAGCTCAGAATGCGAGTAATGTTCTTCAGGCTGAACAGGGCAAGCTGAACAAATATGGTACAATGGCTCTCTCCGTGGGACTTTCACTGTATCTCGGTTCCTGCGTTGCAACTGGTACAGCTTTCTACTGGGTATGTTCCAATCTCTTTGCTGTACTTCAGATGTACATCTGCAACTGGATTGTTCGTCCCAGACGCTATGTAGACTACGAAAAACTTGAAAGTAGCCGTAAACAGCTGGAAGAACTTTCTGGTATAGGAAAATCCAAAAACAACAAGGTATCCCGTGAAAATAAAAAGCGTGAAAAGGCGGACTACAAGCGTTTCTTCTCCGTACTCAACAAACACCTTGTGTTCTACTCTGAGAGCAACGGATTCTACAAGTACTTCAAGGACTTCATCGAGTATATTCTCGCTCACACCAATATTACTATACATTACATAACAAGCGATCCAAACGATAAGATATTCGAGCTTGAAAAAAACGAGCCGAAAATTAAAGCATATTACATTGGTGAAAACAAACTCATCACTCTTATGATGAAAATGGATGCCGATGTGGTGGTTATGACGATGCCAGATCTTGAGAATTATCACATCAAGAGAAGTTATCTTCGTCAGGACATTGAATATGTATTCGTACAGCACGGCGTGGGTTCCAATAATATGGGTATGCGCAAGGGATGCGTTGACCATTTTGATACAGTATTCTGTGCAGGTCCTCATCAGAGAGAAGAGGTTGAACAGACCGAGGCTTTCTATAAGCTTCCTGCCAAGACTCTTGTGGATGTAGGCTATCCGCTTATCGATAACATGCGCGCCGACTATCAGAGTCGCGAGCATAAGGTCAACGAGAGAAAGAAAATTCTTATAGCACCTTCATGGCAGAATGACAACATTGTGGACAGTTGTCTTGAGGAAATCCTTGACTCGCTCAAGGGCAAGGGATACGATATAATCGTAAGACCTCACCCGCAGGAGGTTCGTCTCAAAGCCGAGTATATGGAAACACTCAAGCAGAAGTACAACGGCGGCGATATAGAAATTCAAACTGACTTTAGCTCCAACAATCCCATTCTCGAGGCAGACCTTCTCATTACCGACTGGTCCGGTATCAGCTGGGAGTTTGCATTCACAAAGCAAAGCCCGATACTCTTTATCAATACTCCGATGAAGATTATGAATCCGGAATACAAGAATATCGAAACCGTTCCGCTCAACATTCTTCTTCGTGACAAGCTTGGTAAGAATCTCGATACTGATAAGCTTGACAAGGTACCAGAGACAGTCGCCTACCTTCTTGAAAACAGCGATGTTTATCATGAACAGATAGGCGAGCTTGTCAAAACATATCTCTACAACAACGGTCATTCCGCCGAGGTTGGCGCTAAATACATCATCGGCGCAATTCAGAAAAAAATTCAGACAAAAAAAGGAGAATAAATAAAATGAAAAAGGTACTCAAGCTCTGCGGTATAGCCGCATTCGCAGCACTCTGCACTTCCCTGGTTCTCGGAATCAATGGTAACGCCTACATCGATCCTTCTGTTGTTACCTATCTCATTCAGGCAATCGCTGGTATCGTCATCGCTGTCGGTGCCGCAGTAGGTATCTACTTCAGACGAGCAAGGAAAAAGGTCAACGAGAAGCTGGGCATAGATGAAAATGCCAATAAGGAAGTTGAATCCGATGATATCGTCCTTACCGATGTTGCCGAAGAAAACACAGAAAACAAGGACTAATTCAAAATTCCGCCGTAGCATTCCATACATAATTGTATGCCTTGCTGCGGTGGCTGTATGTTCTATAATTTCATTGAATTTTTTCCGTCTGATGCTGATTCAAGGTGAATCAATGTCACCCACCTATCATAATCTTCAACTTGTCCTACTTGATGTCCGAAATCGTGAAATTCAATACGATGATGTTATTGCATTCAAATGTGATTCACAGGACATTGTACTGGTTAAACGGGTTGTGGGACTTCCTGGTGATACACTCGAAATTAGAAACGGAAAGCTTTATGTAAACGATTTATTGTCCGATTATTTTGCAAACACAAATTTCCTTTATTCCGGAGTATTGAATACCGAATATACTATTCCTGAAGGTTGTTGTTTTGCAATCGGTGACAATACAGACGAAAGTATCGACTGCCGATACAACGAAATCGGCGATGTCGAAATCGATAATATTATCGGAGTAATTATTCCGACAGGTTTCTAATATGAATATTACAATTGTTGGTGCCGGAAATGTCGGTACACAAATTGCGACACATTGTGCCGAAAAAGGACATAGTGTTACCATATTTGGCTCAAAACCCGAAAAAATATCAAAACATTTAACGGTTGTAAATGAATTTGATGAAGAAATTCATTCCGGAGATATTAAATGCGCAACAAATGATACCGCAGTTGCATTTAAAGATGCCGAATTGATTTTTGTTGTTATGCCAGCTTTTTGCATGCAGGATAATGCAAATAAAATAGAGCCCTTTGCAAAACCAGGGATGAGAATCTGCATCGTTCCAGGTACAGGTGGCGGAGAATGTGCATTTTCTGGATGCATCAAAAAAGGTGCAACTGTATTTGGTCTTCAAAGAGTGCCAAGCGTAGCAAGACTTGTCGAATATGGGAAAAGGGTTAAGGCTACCGGTTATCGTGATACCTTATTTGTTGCAGCTTTGCCAGCAAGTGAAGCAAGACTTTGTGCCGAAATGATTTCTGGTATTATGGATATGCCATGCGGAGTTATGCCCAATTACCTCAATCTCACACTCACTCCCTCGAATCCTATTCTTCATACAACAAGATTGAAAAATCTTTTCAGCGAGTACAAAGAAGGTGTTGTTTACAAAAGCGTGCCACTCTTTTATGAGGGTTGGAACAACGAAACTTCAGAAGAGCTTCTCGCTTGTGATGAGGAAGTTCAGCTTATTTGCAAAAAACTCAATTGCTTTGATTTGTCCTATGTCAAATCGCTTCGCATTCATTACGAAAGCCCCACAGCAGAAGCTCTGACTAAAAAAATTACAAGCATTACCGGATTCAAAGGTCTTACAAGTCCTACGATTGCAGTTGAAGGTGGGTATATTCCAGATTTACAATCAAGATATTTCACCGCTGATTTTCCTTATGGACTTTCAATACTTGTACAAATTGCAGACCTCATCGGAGTCGATGCTCCAAATATGAACAGAGTTCTTGATTGGTATCACCAGCTTGTCGGTGAATGCAATGAATACAATTTCAATGATTACGGTATAGATTCCCTTGAAAGCTTCTTATCATTCTATTCCAAATAAAAAACGGAGAAATTAAAATGGCTCTTACCCGCTATGAGTTTGAATTGCTCACATATATCGAACGCAACGGAGATACAGTTTACAACATTCGTACAATATCTGATGCAATATGCATTTCTGGTACAGAAGTGACAAAGGACATTGAAAAATTCCTTGTTGACGGAATACTTGTAAATAATTCCGATGTTCTTACACTGACTAAAAAGGGACTTGACGCTCTTGAACCCTACCGTGTAAAGAATGCGGTCATCCTTGCGGCAGGCTTCGGCAACCGTATGCTTCCAGCTACAGCTGACAGACCAAAGCCCATGGTCACAGTCTGCGGAAAGCGAATAATAGACACTCTCATTGATGCTCTTGTAGAGGTCGGAATAAAGGACATTACAATAGTCAGAGGCTACAAGAAAGAGGTTTTCGACGATTTGCTTGAAAAGTATCCCTTTATCGAGCTGCGTGACAATGACCTCTATGCTGAAACAAATAATATTTCATCGGCAATGCTTCTCCTGGATAAGCTCAATGGCTGCTATCTCTGCGAAAGCGACCTCTATATTACTAATCCCAAGGTCATCACAAAATACCAGTACTGCTCCAATATCCTTGGTAGCTGGTCTTTGGAAACCGATGACTGGAGCTTCCGTATGAAGGATGGTTTCATAACCGATTACCAAAAGGGCAACACCTACTGCCACAACTACTACGGAATATCCTACTGGACAGCAGAGGACTGCGAGAAGCTCAAAAGAGACTTTACAAAGTGCTACAACGAGCTTGAGGGTGGCAAGGACTATTTCTGGGAGTTTATTCCGCTTGTTCTGTTCAAGGAGGATTACAATGTGGAAATCCGTCCCTGTAACAAGCAGGACATTATGGAAATCGACAACTTCTATGAACTTGAAATTCTCGATCCTTCATACAAGAATTTCAACAAATAATATTTTTCAGATGAGGATTTAGGTCTTCATCTATTTTATTCATTAGGCTTATTTAAGTTATAAATTTTATACACAAAACTATATAGAAATTACTATTAGAAATGTCTGATATTTGGATGCTTTATTACTTGCAATTTTACGATAAAACGGTTATAATAGTAAAAATGGAGATGAAAAATATAATGCGTTCAATAATTTTTACTATATTACTCCTGCTGTTTACATTGGTAACAGCCTCGGCAGGATATTATTATCAATATAACGACAGCGATATAGCTGACTTAGCATATATAGCAGATGACGGCGGAACTCATTTTGACGGTGAGGTAACTGACGGAATATTCACATACATTGTTTATGAGGATTTTGCCGTAATCACAAATGCGGATATTGACGCATTTGAAGATGTGCTTAATATTCCGGAGGAGCTGGGTGACAAAACCGTTTCCGAAATATATTGCAACCTCAATCCCGGGGATAATGTAACCGAAATCCATATACCAGCGGGAGTTACATGTATGTATGGCATAACTCCAAATTCAAAGCTGGAAAAAATCATCGTAGACGAAGGTAACGAATACTACACAGACATTGATGGAGTTCTCTATTCAAAGGATAAATCCACTCTTATCTGCTATCCGCCTGCAAAATCAGATAAGAGTTACGAAACACCAGCTGAAACTAAATATATTCTCACCGCAATTGCTAATCCGTATCTTGAAAAGCTCACATTAAACGAGGGTCTAATCTACATCGGTGAAAATGCCTTCTGCGGATGGTCCTCGCTTTCGGAGGTTACACTTCCCGACACACTCAAACGCATAGGATTTGACGCATTTGCTGGCACAGCCTTAATTTCGGATGATTCCTACACATACTTAGACGGCTATCTCATTGCCGTTAATGAGGAGAAAATCACCGATTCTATTGAGATAAAATCTGATACAAAGGGTATTGCCGACGGCACACTGGTATTCCTCGCCTATCGTGATGACGGAGCAAAGCTCATTAGCTCAATGGAAATTCCTGATGGCTGCTTCATGGATATGCTTTTAGCAGAAAATCACAATACCTCGGACTCCATCGGAATTGACACCTTCGCAAATGTTCTGTGCGGATATAACGGCGACCTTGATAAAAAATTTATTGTACCAGAAAATATTACTGCGTTGGCAAGATACAGCCTTGCTTACAAAAACGGTTGCGATACCCTTGTAATACCAGAGGGAATTGAATATCTTCCAGATTACTTCATCGCAGAGACAACAATTAAAGAAATATATCTTCCCAAGAGCATAAAGGCGATTTCCGGTTATGCATTTTCCAATACGGAAACTCTGGAAAAAATCCACTATGCCGGAAGTGAGGATGATTGGGACAATATTGTTTTCACTGGCAAGCTCAAATACGACTTGTGGTACAAAACTGCTCTGTCGATTTTTGAGGGCAATAAGGACTTCGACTGCGGAGCTACACTTATGGGTGAGCTCGATACCCGGATTGAATATAACAGCTCCTATTCAGAAGACGCAAAAAAGAATACCGATATTTATATTGCCGACGGTGAATATGATATTACCATTGACGGGCAAAAGCTCATCAGGGTAATTCCTGCGGCGGACTTCAACAATAACGGTAAGACCAACGCCTCCGACGCAAGACTTTTACTTAGGTATACCGCCGATCTGGAGGAGGACAACGGCAGATTTTATCAGGGCGACCTGACGCTTGATGGCAAAATAACCGCATCCGATGCGAGAGTTTTATTGAGATACTGCGCTGATTTAGTGAACTTTGCAAGCCTTCCAGACAATGAAGTCCCCATTGGAAATTACAAAGCTGAGGATGGCACAATCTATGGCTTCAATTCCTACGGTGCATTTCTAAACGGTATCGTAAAATCCGGCAACAATCAATCCTGCTACATAAACGGAATTCTGCAGACGAGTATATTCACCTATAATTCCATTGAATATCGTGCAGACGATAACGGAATTTTGCTCTGTGGAATGTATACAGACAATACAGACTGCTATCTGTACAAGGATGGAATATTAACAAGCGGAGAATTTACCGACAACACAGGATGCTTCTATTTCCGTGACGGTAAAATGGTAAAGGACGAGCTTATTGGTAATATTTATTACGGAAGTGACGGACGAGGCAAAGTCAAGACCCTCAGCACTGATAGCCTTGATGCAAAATTGCAGGAAATCCTCCGAGAAAATGGCTCTTCCTATTATCAGATATTCGATTATGTACGCAAGCATATGAGTTATACAGCAACGCCAGATTACGGCATTGAGCAAAATGCTATTTACGCCATCAAAAATCATATCGGCTCCTGCTATCACTATGCCGCTCTCACCTACAAGCTATACGAGGCGGCAGGCTACGAGGTGGAATTCATCACCGGCAAAAGTATGACTGGTGGCAGTGGTGTTCATTGTTGGGTTAAGGTTAAATTTGATGACGGAAAATGGTACCATGTGGACAGCGAATACCCTGTTGCATATGGAGGAAACTACAAAATGACAGACGCTCAGGCGAAAAACAAAGGATACAAGTGGTAAAATATTATGCTTTCAACTGTAATTATATATATCGTTCTATTTGCAGTATTCACCGGTGTACATCTCTACGGCTCACAAATTAAGCGTGAATCCTTGCGTGGCGCGACCAAGCCTGTAATACTGCTCTGCATTCTGGGAATGTACCTCGAATGGGTGCACTTCAAAGGCGCAGAACCATCACTTCTTGTTGTGCTTGCTCTTATCACAAGCTGGCTTGGCGATGTTTTACTCATTCCCCATGGAGTCAAATGGTTCACAATAGGCGGAATTGCATTCTGGATTTCCCACTTTTTGTTCATATTCTCATATGTGGAATCTGGCATCATTTTCAGCAACATCAATCCTCTTTGGATTGTTCTCATTGTGCTTGTCTATGCTCCAACAGTTGTGGTCATTTTCACAAAGCTAAAAGCACATCTTCCAAAGGCACTCTTCTACCCAATGTTCCTATACCTTATGACCAACGGCGCTATGAATGTCTTTGCATGGTTCAGACTTTTAAGCGGTGGCTGTACTCTGGCAAGCGGACTTGCAACAGGCATTGGCGCATTGCTATTCTTTGTATCTGATTGTTCACTGTTCTTTGTTCGCTTCGATAAAAACAGCAAGATGAAGACTCACTTCACCGTAATGCTCACCTACTCTGTCGGTGAATTTCTCATCGCCGTGGGACTTATGCTCCTTGCGTAAAAATATACAAAAGTGCTCGCCAAATGCGGGCTCTTTTTGACTTTTTGAAAAAATGTGTTTTTTAGAACGAATTTAATGCGAAAAATGTGTTTTTTTAGGGTTGATTTTGTGCAAAAAATGTGTTTTTGATAATCTGTAATGTCAATAGTACAGAAGTTATACATTGAATCTTACATTTGTCAATCTCCAAGATTAAATAAATATTTTCAAAAATACGCATAAAGTTCTTGATTTTTAGTATAAGATATTGTATAATGAGAAAAAAGGAGTATTTTTATGCTGGATTCAATTTACTCATTTCTTGGATGGACATTACAAAACGGTCAGATTATTACCTTCGAGAGATTTCTTTCACTACTTAAAAATCTTTTAACAGGCAAAGTACCGTTTAACAAAATTTTCGCCACATTACTTTCCCTCGTTCAGCTTTTCAACGGCGCAGCATTTAAAACACCTACCACGCCTTGCGGTGATGAGCTTGATTTAACAGGCTATGAGCTTGCTATATTCGATGACTTTGAGGGTGATGAGCTGAATACTGATTTGTGGTTCATACGGGGTGACGGCCCGAGAAGAGCAGGTTTCAACTCCGAAAGTCAAATCTCAATAGAGGACGGCAACCTCGTCATAACCGGTGAGTACCTCGATGCCGACACAGGCACCTACGGCGAGGGCTGGTATGCAGGCGCAATCGCACTAAATGAGTGGTACGCTCAGGGCTATTATGAAATCCGCTGCAAATGTAATAAGGGTGAAGGCTTCTGGTCGGCATTTTGGATTCAGGCGGAAAATCCCTACGAAGCAAGCTCAATCGGTGGAATTAACGGCGCCGAAATCGACATTTTCGAGGCACTGAATGCATCCAAATCTACAAATAAAATGCGTAATGCCGTCACAAGTACAATCTATTGCAACGGCTATGATGAGGATGATGAAAATCTTGATGCATTCCGTATCGGCACTTTTTATGTGGATGACATATACGATGAATACAACACCTACGGACTTAAGTGGACGGAAGACGAGTACATCTTCTACATAAACGGAATTGAATCCGCAAGAACATCTCTGGGCAATGGCGTGTCAATCGTCCCGGAAAATCTCATCGTTTCTCTTGAAATTCCTGCAAAACTCCCTGAGAATATTACCAATGACCTGTCCTATAAGACAGAGATGATTGTCGATTATGTGAAGGTCTACTTCCCTGTTGATACTGCAGAATAAATTATTAATGCACATTGTAAAAAAACAGTGTGCATTTTTTTCAATAAAACTCTTGACAATTCACAAAATAGATTGTATAATGTAACAAAAAAGGAGTGTTTTGTATGGAAAAGATTATTGCATTCTTTATGACAATCATCACCTTCATCTGTAGTATTTTCGGAATCAGCATCGGTACAAAGGATGTGCCGGAGGGCGTAACAACTGCTCAGAATGTTGCCTACGGTGAACTTGAAAGAGAAAAGCTTGATATTGCTTATCCCGCATCAAGTGGCGGCACGGTAAGTGTTGTACTTTCAATTCACGGCGGAGCTTGGATTGAAGGCGACAAATGCTATTACGATAACGACACACTTTCTTTCGCTGAAATGGGATACATCGGCGCACAGATGAACTACACGTTTATTTCAAATACCACACATTGCGATCTCATCCTCGATGAAATCACACTGGCGCTCCAAAAAATTAAATCCGAAGCGGCTGCAAAGGGCTTCACTGTTGATAAATATGTCGTAAGAGGAATCTCAGCCGGCGGTCACCTTGCCACTCTCTATGCATATTCAAGAGGCGCTGAATCTGGAATTTCACCTGCCTTCGTTGAGAACAAATGCGGTCCCAATGCTCTGGAATACATTTCCATGTTGTCCACACTTTTGAGCACATCAACCCTTGGCAGCACTGAATACATTGCATCACTCATCAGCAATCTTTGCGGAGTTACAGTTACTACGGACAACCTTGAGGATCCGACAGTAAAAGCTGCCCTCGAAGCTGTTTCCGCCACCCATTTTATTGACACAGCGGTACCAACAATCACCTGCCACGGTCTTATAGACACCATCGTTCCCTATGTGAATGCCACAATTCTTCAGGGACTTCTCAATAACAAGGGCATTGAAAACAAGCTCTACACATTTACATCCTCAGGTCATGCGCTTTCCTCCGACCCAGATATTGCAGCAGAGGAGACAGAAACCCTCCACGCCTGGATGGCTCAGTACCTCACAAAGGCTGCATAGTGCAACGAAAGACCACGGTTCGCCGTGGTTTTTTTCTATTGACAGCTGAAAAAATTTGTGTTAAAATGTAAGCATGATTTACTATATCTACCATATACCGATGAGATTTATATGCTTGCTGATTCTTATCGTTATTCCACTTTGGGCAATTATTTACAGATGGCTGGATAACGCATCCCACCGTTTTGCGAAAACAGTTAATTTTATACTGTTTGTCATGGCAGTCGGAGGAGTAATATATGCCACTCTCATAAATCGCGAGAATAAGGACTATTCTGTTAATTTAGTACCTTTTCAGAGCTTCGTTGCCGCTAAATCCGAATTCGACATCTATCGTTCAATGCTGATGAATGTCTTTCTATTCGTGCCTTTCGGTCTCACATGCCCTCGGGTGTTTCCGTCAAGGTTAAAAAAATCACCTATATTAATCACCGTCGCATCAGCTATGATTATGACTGTGATTATCGAATTTTTACAATATAAGCTATCCATCGGTCAATGTGAAACAGACGATGTAATTTTTAATACTGTCGGCGCAATGTTGGGCTCGCTGTCTTATATTCCGGAGGTTTTTCGTAATGATTGATCCTGTAATTACAGCTCACGCAAAGGACTATATCGACTCACTGATAAACGGTGTGGACCCGCTTACAGGAGAGCTTCTTCAAGACGATATTGTCCTTGAAAAAAGAATAAATCTCTGCCTTCGATACGTAAGTGGAATACTGGGAGAGATTCTTGAAAATCCGACAAAAAAAAGGAAACAGCCCAAGGTGGCATTACCAAAATTCAATTCTGAAGAGTTCAATCCGGACGATTTTGTATACGAAAAAAGAGAAACTGTAACCATCTCTAAAATTGTAGACCAAATCAATAATCTGACCCCGGGTGAACACAAAAAGCTCACCAGTACAGACATTACCAATCGACTTGTGAAGGAAGGCATGCTTGAGGATTTCGTTCCTGGAGAAGGTATGAAAAAATACCGCCGAACCACCGCAAAGGGCCGTTCCTGCGGAATTTCACAGATTTGGAAGGATGCAGAACAGGGCAAATATCTGATGATTCTCTACGATGTAAATATGCAACATTACATTGTGGAAAATTTAACCGCACTTCTCAACGATGAGCCATTGCCACAGCCTAAAACTAATTCCGAATATGCCTCAGATTCCGCTGATGATGACATCTTTGAACCAGTAGCTGACGATTCTGCCATTGACCTTTTATCGGATTTGCCATTTCCAGAGGATTTACCATTTTCTGAAGGCTTACCATTTCCGGATGTTTTACCCTTTGATACAAATTTACTCTCGATAAACTATGAAGAATAACAAACCTGTAAGAATTATTTCACTAATACTTTCCCTTGCCATAGTTGTGGTGATTTTCCTCTTTTCTGCACAGGAGGGCGATGCCTCAAACAAGGTCAGTATGTCATTTGCCGCTCTGCTTGCCGGAGATATAGACTTCACATATTTCTTCCACGCAATGGTTCGCCACGGAGCACATATGACCGAATATGCAGCACTTTCCGTGTGCCTTTATTCCCTGTTATTGACCTTCGGCGAAGGCAAAAAATATCCCACATTCGCAAACCTTGCATTTTGTATATTGTATGCCGTCAGTGACGAGTTTCATCAGTATTTCGTTCCCGGCAGATCCTGCAATATACGGGATATGATAATCGATTCAACTGGCGTAATTCTGGGAATGATATTCATTCAGATTGTCCTTCGTATCGTAAATAAACAAAAGGAAAAAAAGAAGGAGAGAGGACGCTAATCCTCTCTTTATTCTGTAATTTCAGTATAGTACATTTCAAGAATATTTGAAAAAATGCTGTCGTTATCGGGAGTGAAAATTGCATGGCCGTTGTATTCCGACACCTCACCATCAATGGAACGCATATTCACATCAAGAGATGAACCGATATAAGTCGAGGCAACATAGGACACCACAGATACACCGATATTCGTGACCATATAGTCATTGACCGTGTTGTAAAGAGTCACTGGGAAGGTAAGGTCTGACTTGGTCATCTCGATTGCCTTCTTAGCGTATGCATTTATAAAATATTTCTGCCGCTCGATACGAGGTAGATTGGATTCAAGTACATCAATATCACGGGACACAATGTAATTTTCAACATTACTGCCGTCTACTGTCATCATATTTCCTGTGGCATCCATACCATGATTGGAATATTCCGGCACTTCCACGCCGCCAACTTTGTCCGTCAGAACTGGCAGAGCGTCCAAATCGATTGCCACATAATATTTGATTGGTATATTGCAAAGAAGCCTCGAAACGGCGGTAACAGTGTTTTCACAGCTTGTTTCTCTGCCGTCACCATAGGCATATGAAAGACAGAGCTGCATCTTGTCGGAACGAAGAAATACGCCTTCAGCGGAGTACATATCAACCTCAGTGTATGTATCACGGTTCACCGCAAGGACATAGATTTGACCGGTCTCGGAATTGAATGCGCAGAGATAATTTGCATCCGCCTGACCGTTGTACCCTATGCCCTCGTCCTCTGTCATATTTTCTCTGTCCACGCCTATAAACAGCATAGTGAACATATTTTCATTGAAGGTATATTTTTTACCGTTATAGTAAATTATTTCACCGTTTTCCTCTGACTTGACACCTTCGACGCTGTCCGGAATCTTAATGCCATTATCTGGTGTAACGCTTGTCACCCGGGATCTACCAATGAAATAAATTGCTCCGACACATCCTGCAAAGCCTATTATGAGAGCTAAAATGATGATAAGAAATATTTTAACGCCTCTGTGCTTCTTGTCGGATTTTAAGCTCACATGCGGAGTTCTATTGTGTTTGCTCATCGTTTATCAATACTCCTTGCACAAGATACCTCTGAGAATCAGCACCGGATTGCACACAGGTACTGAGTGTAACTATTTTTGAATTGACGTCAAGCTCCGTGCCTTCACGAATATTCCGACTCAATGTCTGGGGATTAAGGCAGGACTCAAGATATTCCTCAAAGACGGCATTGTTGCTAAAATCGAATGATAAGAGAATATGCCGACTGTCATACTCATATGCAGCAAAAATTCTGTAAGTAAGAACATGTCCGGGAGTGTAGATATAAAACACATCGTGAGTGTCGAAATAATCCGGATCACGGAACTTATGCAGGTCGTAGAAGTAGGTTCCGTTGCTCATACAATGGCCGTAAATAACGGTATTTCTGTCTCTGAAGGTTCTTGTATTCATAGACTGGGTAAAGAGCGTACCGCCAACACTGTAATTGCCGTAGAGGTCACGACGAAGATAATAGGAGTCATCGGAATAGCTCTGCACCACAGGGTAGCTTATGATGGTATCCGGCACGTAGAGCCATGCGTATATCTCCTCATTGGTCTCTCGAAGTGTTTCAAAATCCACAGGATTTAGAGGAAGTGAATTACCCTCGGTTGTGGCCTCATCCTCGGAATCATTCACACCAGAAAAAACATTCGATATAATATTGTCGCCGTTACAACTCCGGAATGATGTTAGAATGAGTAATAAAATGCAAATAAGTGCTGCCGCAAAGACGACAGCAGCAATTTTCCAACCTGTTTTACGGTTTCTCATTCCTTATTCTCACGAGAACGCTTGTAGCAATAGCCACAGCCAAAGAGAGCGACAACGGCACAGGCGGCAAGCGGAGCAGTAATGTCACCTGTCTTGGGTGAATTCTTGGAATCCGTCCACTTCTTTACTGTGGTACTCTCACCGTCACCGGAGCCAGTAGTAGTCTCCTCAGGAATAATTGGGGTGGAATGTCCATCGAAGGATGAAATAACCTTAATATCACTCAAAGGACGGATAACAATATAGCCATCCTCAAGTGAACCTTCAACTATCTCATAATCACCGTCAACGAGCCAGCCAGTAAATGTGTGACCGTCGTCCGGCAGGCCAGTAATGGTTATTGTACCGTCCGCATTGTGAATAAGAGTATAAGAACCGCCTTCTGTTGTGTAAACAACAACGCTGTATTCTGTACCTGGGTCCTCGGGACTAATGAGTGCCGACGCAGAGGAACAAAGCGACACGAACATAAGCAGTACGACAAAAATACTTACTATCTTCTTCATTTTGAAAAATCCTTTCATGGATATATAAGCATTATAATATAATTTTGCCAACTTGTCAAGATAAAAATACAAAACATTTCAAAAAATTACACCACATTTTTCGAATTAAAACCCCACCACGAAGTCGCTTCGCAGTGGGTATTTTTATTCAACGGGTATATTAAACTTAGCTGGATTTCAGTTTATTAGTTTTAACTGAATAAATTTTTGAAGAATTCAATGATTTTCTGGAAAAATTGAGCGATTTTCTGGAAAAATGTTAATTCTTCTACTTCATGAGAATACAACTCAGTACTACATAAATCACAATAACCGTCGGTATTTTCATCAACATGGTTATCTGTTACAGGAATTTTCGCTGTTTCAGTGTAGTCACAGCTTGTGCAGCTTCTCGTCTTCGAGCCAGCTGATACACAGGTGGCAGCAGTTATGGTTTCCCATGGGTTAAAAGTATGATATGTGATGCTATATTCTTCACAGTACTGAACAGCTACCGAATCGGCGGCACAATGTATTATAAGATTGTTGGCTCCTGTGAACACATTGCGATAGATAGTTTTTACACTGTCGGGGATTATAACAGAGGTAAGAGACGAGCAATGAAGAAATGCATAAGCATCGATGATTGTTACACCATCTGGAATTATGACAGAGGTAAGTGCAGTGCAAGACTCAAATGCAGAATCACCGATAATTTTCACTCCATCAGGTATGACACTGTTATCACACCCTAAAATCAATGTTTTAGAACTTTTTTCAATCAAACAGTTTCCTTCGCTATAGTAATACGGATTGTCTTTGTCAACTGTAATTGATTCACGTGAGCTACATAATAAGAATGCGCTGTCTCCGATTTTTTCAACGCTCTTTGGAATTGAGATTTTTGTAACAGATGTACACTTGTAAAACGCATAAATAAAAATACATCTTACTCCGTCTGGAATAACGCCATTATTACATCCTAAAAGCAAAGTTTTATTCTCTCTTATAATCAAACAGTTGTCTTCGCTATAATAATTCGGATTGTCTTTGTCTACTGTGATTGATGTAAGTTTTGGGGAGTTATAAAATGCAGAATAACCAATACTTTCAACGCCGTTTCCAATTGAGATTGATGTGAGCGCATTACATTCGTAGAAAGCCTTTTCACCGATACTTTTTACACTGTTCGGAATTGTAATTGAGGTAAGCGCAGTGCATTTTTCAAAGGCATTATCTCCGATACTTTCTACACCGTTCGTGATTGTGACTGATGTAAGCTTGAATGAATATGAGAATGCACGTTTCCCGATGTTTGTAACATTGGCTGGGATTGTAACTGAAGTAAGTGCAGTATAATAAAATGCACATTCACCGATATTTATTACACTGCTTCCAATTGTTACTGAATTAAGTGATTCACAAACAGCAAACGCAAAATTTCCGATATTTGTTACATTATTTGGAATTACGACAGTCCTAATATTAGAATATTCAAATGCATTATCGCCGATATCTATTAAGGTATCTGGGAGTGTAATTGAGCTAAGGTAGTAGCACTTATAGAATGCATAATCGCATACATTTGTTACACCATCTTCTATAACTACATACCTAATATAACTATCGTTGCAAAAAGGTGATTCAAATTCATCGTAATCATACATTTCACCTTCACCAGAAATTGTGAGTGTGTAGTTGCTAAAACTCCAAAAGACATTCTCTCCGCATTGACCAGTAGCATCAAGTGCTGAGACAGTGAATCCAGCAAGTGGGATGGCAGTTATCAGCAGAAGTGCCGATAACAGAAGCGATAAGAATTTTTTCACGATTTCGTCCTCCTAATAATAAAAATGTTTTCATTTAAAATGTAAAAATGAAGCTTATCCAAAAAGTAACGCTTATAATTAAGCGACCCTCCATAGACCTGTTTTTTGCATACAACATTACTAATTTAATATACCATATTTGAGTTTTTTTGTCAAGTATTTTTTATTAAAAATATAAATTAACAATGTTGTTTTTTGAATAAATCTTTTATCCCGAGAGACTCATCTGTATAGACAAGGTATTACCGGCATTATTGCTGAAATCCTTAGCTCATAAAAAAAGAACATCAAATAAAAAACGAAGTAGGATTGTCCATACCTCGTTTTTATTATATCAAAACAGACCGCTGATTTTGCCGTTTTCGTCCACATCGATTTTTTCTGCGGCGGGAACCTTCGGCAATCCGGGCATAGTCATAATGTCGCCAGTGAGTACAACGATAAATCCAGCGCCTGCGGAAATTTTCACATTCTTAACTGTAACGGTGAAGTTATCGGGAGCGCCCAATTTCGTCGGGTCATCAGAGAAGCTGTACTGAGTCTTTGCAATACAAACAGGGCATTTATCGTAACCCAGGGCTGTGAGCTGTTCAATTTGCTTCTTTGCCGCAGGAAGGACGTTGATGCCATTGCCACCGTATATTTTCTTGACGATAGCCTCGATTTTTTCCTCAATAGAGAGTTCTAAATCGTATGAGAAGGTGAAGTCGCCTTTTTCCTCTTCACAGAGCCGAACTACTTCACGGGCAAGCTCCTCACCGCCTTTTCCACCTTCTGCCCAGACTGTGGATAGAACGGTATTCACGCCAAGCTCACGACACTTTGCGATGATGAAGTCAATTTCTGCATCCGTATCAGTTGGGAAACGATTCACCGCAACAACACAGGGCAACTTATAGACATTCTTGATGTTTGACACATGTCTAAGCAGGTTCGGAATGCCCTTTTCCAGAGCGTTGATATCCTCTGTGCCCAGGCTCTTTTTGTCAAGTCCGCCGTGCATTTTAAGAGCTCTGACAGTTGCAACCACCACAACTGCATCGGGAGTAAGTCCCGCCATACGGCATTTGATGTCAAGGAACTTTTCTGCACCCAAATCAGCTCCGAAGCCTGCCTCTGTGACGGTGTAGTCACCCATTTTAAGGGCAAGACGAGTTGCCATAACGGAGTTACAACCGTGTGCGATATTGGCAAATGGTCCGCCGTGCACGAATGCCGGAGTACCTTCCAGCGTCTGGACAAGATTGGGCTTAATTGCATCCTTGAGCAGAGCCGTCATTGCGCCAACTGCCTTGAGATCGCCTGCTGTAACGGGCTTATCATCATAGGTATAGCCCACAATAATGCGTGAGAGTCTTTCTTTAAGGTCGGTAATTGAGGATGCCAGGCAGAATACCGCCATAATTTCGGAGGCAACGGTGATGTCATAGCCATCCTCTCTTGGTACGCCGTGAGCCTTTCCGCCAAGGCCGTCCACCACATTACGGAGCTGTCTGTCGTTCATATCAACACAGCGTTTCCATGTGATTTTGCGGGTATCAATTCCGAGAGCATTGCCCTGATGAATATGGTTGTCAAGCATTGCGGCGAGGAGATTGTTGGCTGCGCCGATTGCGTGAAAGTCGCCCGTGAAGTGAAGGTTGATGTCCTCCATTGGAACAACCTGAGCATATCCTCCGCCGGCAGCTCCGCCCTTTACGCCGAAAACTGGTCCCAGAGAAGGCTCACGAAGAGCCACGGTTACATCCTTACCGATGCGTGAAAGTCCGTCTGCAAGGCCGATTGTGGTTGTGGTCTTGCCTTCGCCTGCAGGAGTAGGAGTGATTGCGGTGACGAGAATGAGCTTGCCGTCCTTCTTGTCCGTCTCTTTAATGAGAGCCGGATCAACCTTTGCCTTGTAACGGCCATACTGCTCGATGTATTTTTCATCAACATGCGCCCTTTTTGCAATCTCTGTGATGTGCTTCATTTCGCACTGCTGAGCGATTTCTATATCTGTAAGATAAGCCATAATTACACCTCTTAATGATGGAAAAGTCTCATACCAGTGAACGCCATAACCATATCGTATTTGTCGGCGCACTCTATTACAAGGTCGTCACGGATTGAGCCGCCTGGCTCTGCGATATACTTTACACCGCTTCTGTAAGCTCTCTCAATGTTATCACTGAACGGGAAGAATGCATCGCTGCCAAGAGCCACATCCTGCTTTGTTGCAAGATATGCCTTCTGCTCCTCGACAGTGAAGTATTCGGGCTGTTCGGTGAAGTACTTCTGCCAGTTACCATCGGCGCAGACATCCTCCTCGTTATGGTTGATGTATCCGTCGATTACATTATCCCTATCCGGTCTGCCAAGCTCCGGCTTAAAGGGAAGGTTCAGTACCTTGTCAGCCTGACGCAGGAACCATGTATCCGCCTTTGTGCCAGCAAGTCTTGTGCAGTGAATTCTGGACTGCTGACCTGCACCAACGCCGATTGCCTGACCGTCCACAGCATAGCAAACGGAATTTGACTGGGTGTATTTGAGTGTGATGAGAGAAATTATGAGGTCTCTCTTTGCGGAATCCGGAAGATTTTTATTCGCAGTGACGATGTTAGCAAGAAGCTCTGCATCGATACGGAAATTGTTTCTGCCCTGTTCAAAGGTAATGCCGAATACCTGCTTTGTTTCCTTTTCCTCGGGGACATAATCAGGATTGATTTGTACGATATTGTATCCGCCTTTACGCTTGGATTTGAGAATCTCCAAAGCTTCTGGCTCATATCCAGGAGCTATGATACCATCACTGACCTCACGTTTAATCATAAGAGCCGTGGTCACATCGCAGACATCCGAGAGAGCTACCCAATCGCCAAAGGAACACATTCTGTCGGTGCCTCTGGCTCTTGCATATGCGCAGGCGAGAGGTGAATCGTCAAGTCCCTCAATATCGTCAACAAAGCAAGCCTTTTTGAGCTTATCATCAAGCGGAATGCCCACAGCAGCAGAGGTCGGACTTACATGTTTGAAGGATGTGACAGCAGGAAGACCGAGAATATTTTTAAGCTCACGGACAAGCTGCCATGAATTGAAGGCATCCAGAAAGTTGATGTAACCAGGTCTGCCATTGAGAATTTCGATTGGAAGCTCACTTCCGTCATTCATATATATTTTTGAAGGTTTCTGATTGGGATTGCAGCCGTATTTAAGTTCGAATTCGTACATTGTAATTCTCCTGTTTAGCTTACTTATTTTTATTGACTATTCTGTCCTCGTACTTACCTGTATCAAGGTCCACAAATCTGACATAGAGGGAAATTTTATTGCTTTCGTTGAGATTATTCCAAAGCTCCTTTGTGAAGGCGTCGATATCATCACAAATCTCCACTCTCTCCGGCTCTCCCTGGAATGTGGGAATAGGATTTCCATCACAGACATAGGTGTGGATGAAATGCCCAAGGCCGGCAACAGCAGGATAATCAAAGGTGTATCTTGCGCAATCTGTACCCTCGGCATCAATGCTCTTGAGGATGCTCATTGAATAGGAAAAATTGCCATCCGCAAAATCAAGAATACCGCTGATTCGAGGTGTGAAATTAGGCTTATCTGGTTCAAAGCATCTTGAAGAGAGCGCCTTTGAGAATGTGAGTCCCTTGGATAAGCCCTCATAAATTGTATCTGTCTGGTCGCCGTTGGTGACGATGAGCTTGTTCTCATACTGTCTGACCGCAGCATATATGATGAGGGACGGATCCTCCACCTTCGATGCATCAAAGGGTTCAGTGAATACCTCGCCGTTCTTTTCGGTAAACACACGGTTGCGACTGTTGTCACTTCTACCCATAATGAAATATGCCGTTGCAGCTTTTTTGCCGTCCGCAGTCTTACCGATGATTATGCCTCTGCCAGGATAGGTGTTGTCCGCAAGAAGCTCAGAAATAGAATTGATACTATAAATATTCATAGTGTGTACCTCAAGCTTATAATTAAGCTAACTAATTAGACTTGGATAATTTCTTTGAAACCTGTTCAACGGCCTTCGGTAAAATTATCCACTCCGCTTGCTCCATAACTCTTTTTTGCAATATTTCAGGCGTGTCTCCGTCAAGAATTTCGACAGCTTTTTGCATTATGATTTCTCCGCCGTCGGGAATTTCATTAACAAAATGCACGGTGGCACCTGTGACCTTGACTCCGTAATTTAGTGCCGCCTCATGAACACGCAAACCGTAAAAGCCTTCACCGCAAAATGACGGAATAAGTGACGGATGAACATTTATAATTCTCTTATCGTATTTTTTTGTGAAGCTTTCACTGAGAATTGACATAAATCCAGCCAGAACAATTAAATCAATATCACATTTTTCAAGCTGTTCAATGATTTTTTTCTCGAAAATTTCACCTGATCCACAACCTTTTTTTGTAATTACACAGGTGTCGATTCCGGCTTGGGCTGCCCTTGTCAAGGCAAAAGCATCAGGATTATTGGAAATTACAAGTGTTATCACGCCACTGGTGATAATTCCGTTTTTCTGAGCGTCAATCAGAGCCTGTAAATTTGTTCCACCACCAGATACAAGCACGGCAATTTTTGTTTTTTTCATTCTCTAATCCTTCATCAATTTTTTAATTAGCGGAATCAACATACCGCCGATTGTATTTCCGAGAATTACAGTCCAAATAAAGCCAAAAGCCTTTACTGAAACTATTCCCGAACAGGCGAAATAGAACATATCTGCGATAGAGTGTTCATATCCACTTAAAATAAACACAGGAATACAGAAAATAATGCCGATGGTTTTATCCTTTGATTTGAAAATTTCAACGGCAAGATAGATGAGAATACCGCAGAAAATTGCCCGGATAAGAGTTTGTAAAAAAACCTGTCCAGTGAGCTTACTGTTGCAAACAGTAAATGCTGTATCACCTACTCCTGGGATTGCATAGGAAATTGCATAGCCACAGACCGTTGTTGCGATGAGATTTCCAAGCAAACCACAAAGCAAAACAGAAAAAGCTGATTTGTCATGATTGTCTGGAATATAACAAATTTTACCTGTAAATAGTGAATAGCCCAGAAGGCAGATACAAAGAAGAGCTACGGAGAAAAGCACTGAGCCAACAACCTTGTTTTCACAGGACAGAAAAACCGTGCCGCCTATGCTGATGAGTATTCCAGCAAGTATGCCGTTTAGAGTTTGTTTAATTGCAGTTTTCATTTTAGAATGATTTTCTCGTTTGACTTAATGATTTTACCGATTACATAGGCTCCGTCAAGAGTGTCAAGAGCAGTAGCCACATCCTCTGGAGATACAATGACCGTCATACCGACACCCATATTGAAGGTGTTGAACATATCCCGTTCTGGAATATTTCCTTTTTCTGCAATAGCCTTGAATATGGGCAGAACTTTTATCGATGATTTGTCAATTTCAGCACAAAGCCCATCGGGAATACTCCTGGGGATATTTTCGTAAAATCCACCGCCAGTTATGTGAGAAATTCCCTTTACTGTGATTTTTTCAAGCAGAGAAAGAACTGGTTTTACATAGATTTTTGTAGGTGTAAGAAGAGTTTCACCAATGCTCTTACCACCGAGTGCCTCAACTGGTGAAGTTATATCCGAATTTTCAACATCAAAAACCTTGCGGACAAGCGAGAATCCGTTTGAATGGACACCGCTTGAAGGAATACCGATTATCACATCGCCTTCACACATTTTAGAAGTGTCGATTATTTTGGATTTATCAACCATACCAGTGCAGTAGCCAGCTAAGTCATATTCATCCACAGGGTAAAAGCCAGGCATTTCCGCAGTTTCGCCGCCAATCAGAGCACAGCCAGCCTCGATACAGCCATCACAAACTCCTTTTACAATATCGGCAATTTTTTCGGGAACATTCTTACCGCAGGCGATATAATCAAGGAAGAAGAGAGGCTTAGCACCGCAGCAGATAATATCATTTACGCACATTGCAACGCAATCAATGCCCACAGTATCGTGCTTGTTCATTAAAAATGCAAGCTTTAATTTAGTGCCGACACCGTCAGTACCGCTGACAAGAACCGGCTTTGTGATGCTTGTCATATCTGGCTCAAAAAGTCCACCAAAGTTGCCCACATCACAGTCAGCGCCGGGAATAACCGTTTTTGCAATATGTTGTTTCATAAGCTCCACGGATTTGTAGCCAGCTGTTATATCTACTCCTGCTGCTGCGTAAAGCTCGGATTTTGAATTTTCAATCATATTGTCCTCCTATGAGTGAAAGAATTTGACTGCGGATTCAAACATACGAATATCGTAGTTGCCGGGAACATTCTTATAAAGGAAACTACCATATCTTTCACTATGTCCCATTTTGCCGAAGACTCTGCCGTCGGGTGAGGTAATGCCCTCGATAGCGTACATTGAGCCATTTGGATTTGCATCAATGTCCATAGTCGCAATGCCGTTTTCGTCGCAATACTGAGTGGCAATCTGACCGTTTTCGGCAAGCTTTTTTATAAGCTCATCGCTTGCGTAAAATCTGCCTTCGCCGTGGGAAATCGGCACATTGATAATGTCACCGGTGTTCACAAGTGAAAGCCAGGGAGACATATCGGAGCAAATTCTTGTACGGACGATTTTCGACCTGTGCTTTCCAATGGAGTTGAAGGTGAGTGTTGGGCAGTTTTCATCCGTATCGATGATTTTTCCGTAGGGCACGAGTCCAAGCTTAATCAAAGCCTGGAAGCCGTTGCATATACCGCACATAAGTCCGCCACGGTTGTCCAGCATATCGGACACGGCGTCCTTAATTTCCGCATTACGGAAGAAGGCTGTAATGAACTTTGCGCTTCCGTCAGGCTCGTCGCCGCCTGAGAATCCACCGGGAATGAATATCATTTGTGAATTCTTGACCGCAGCCGCAAATTTCTCCGTACTGCGGGCAATTCCCTGGGGTGTGATATTGTTGATAACAATAATCTCCGGTTCGGCTCCTGCGTCACGCATTGCCTTTGCGGAATCGAACTCACAGTTTGTACCCGGGAATGCCGGAATGACAACCTTGGGACGAGCTATTGCCGGAGTAACTCTTGCAATATTCACAGACCTGTTGTAGGAGAATGTTTCCACTCTCGTGTCTTGATTTGCCTTATTGCAGACGTAAACGGATTCAAGCTTGTCCTCATAGGAGCTTGTAAGAACAGAGAGCGAAAGAGACTCATTTTTGTATGTAATTTTACTGTCGGCTGTAATTTCACCCAGCACCTTTTCATTGGTATCGCCGGCAATTTCAAGAATGAATGAGCCATAGGAATATCCGAAAATATCTCTAAGTTCCAGATTATCGGAATACTTAAATCCTAACCCGTTACCGATACACATTTTGAATATAGCCTCGGCAATACCACCGAAACATGGCGTGTAGCAAGCCAACGCCTTGCCGGACGCAAGAAGTGTGTTGACCTTATCATAAACCTGGATGAGAGAAGCAGTTACAGGCAGTCCGTTTTCATCGTAATCCGGAGTGATAATAATTACCTTTTCGCAAGCATTTTTGAACTCAGGAGATATTATATTTTGCGCCTTTTCTGTAGTTACCGCAAAGCTCACAAGTGTGGGCGGAACATCGATATTTTCAAAGGAACCAGACATACTGTCCTTGCCACCGATTGAACCTATTCCCAATTCAAGCTGTGCCTTGAAGGCTCCAAGCAGAGCCGCCAGAGGCTTGCCCCAGCGTTTGCCGTCCTTACCGGGCTTTTCAAAATATTCCTGGAAGGTGAGGTACACATCCTGGAATTTCGCACCGGTTGCGATGAGCTTGGACACACTCTCAACTACAGCAAGATATGCGCCGTGATAGGGACTTTTCTCCGCAATTTTCGGATTATATCCCCAGGACATAAGGGATACATCGTCCGTATGTTTTTTCTCAACGGAAATCTTCTGAACCATTGCCTGAATTGGCGTTTTCTGATTTTTGCCGCCAAAGGGCATAAGTACCGTACCTGCACCGATTGAGGAGTCGAAGCACTCAGAAAGACCTCTCTTGGAGCAAACATTCAGGTCGGACACGATGTTTTTGTAATTTTCAGAAAATGAACCAGAGAGCATTTTGTCATAGCTCTGGGGAGCCGACGGAGTCATAACGGTATGTTTTTCGGCACCGTTTGAATTGAGAAATTCACGGCTAATATCAACAATTGTTTTGCCGTTCCAGGTCATAGTTAAACGAGGCTCAGACTTAACCGTGGCAACATGAACTGCATTGAGATTTTCCTCGGATGCAATTTCAAGGAAAGCGTCGAGATTTTCCTTCTCAATAACAACAGCCATTCTCTCCTGGGACTCGCTGATTGCGATTTCCGTACCATCAAGACCCTCGTACTTTTTTGGGACCTTATTTAGGTCAATATCAAGTCCGTCCGCAAGCTCGCCGATTGCAACGGAAACACCGCCAGCGCCGAAGTCATTGCACCGCTTAATCATACGGCAGGCGTCGAAGCGACGAAACAGTCGTTGAAGCTTACGTTCCTCCGGGGCATTGCCCTTTTGAACCTCCGCCCCACAGGTCTCAACGGACTTTGAGGTGTGAGCCTTGGATGAGCCTGTAGCTCCGCCGATACCGTCTCTGCCTGTACTTCCGCCTAAAAGAATTACAATATCACCGGGAGCAGGCACTTCTCTGCGGACATTCTCCGCTGGAGCTGCAGCTATAACTGCGCCAATCTCCATTCTCTTTGCAGCATACCCGGGATGATAGACCTCATCAACAATGCCCGTAGCAAGACCTATCTGATTGCCATAGGATGAATAGCCTGCAGTTGCGGTCTGGACAATCTTTCTTTGGGGAAGCTTACCTGGGATTGTATCCTCAATAGGTACTGTAGGATCGGCAGCCCCTGTGACACGCATTGCGCCATACACATAACTTCTACCTGAAAGCGGGTCACGAATTGCTCCGCCTATGCAGGTAGCTGCTCCGCCGAAAGGCTCGATTTCCGTTGGATGATTGTGAGTTTCATTCTTAAACAGCAAAAGCCAGTCCTCGGGCTTGCCATCAACATCAATCTTGATTTTGACCGTACATGCGTTGATTTCTTCACTCTCATCAAGCTTATCGAGCTTGCCTTCCTTTTTAAGCTCCTTGACGGCTATTGTGGCAAGGTCCATAAGACAAATAGGCTTGGTTCTGCCTAAGCTTTCACGCACAGCCATATAATCATTCCATGCGTTTTCAAGAAGCTTGTCCTCAAATTTCACAGAATCAATTACGGTAAGGAAGGTGGTGTGACGGCAATGGTCACTCCAATATGTGTCAAGCATACGAATCTCGGTGATTGTGGGATTTCTATTCTCCGAGATGAAATATTTTTGACAGAACGCAATATCGTCCGCATCCATAGCAAGGCCGTAATCTGCAACGAATTTTTCAAGCTCCGTTTTGGTGAGTTGATTAAATCCGTCAAGAGTTCTTACTGTAGTAGGAATTTCAAAATCAGCCACAAGGGTATCGGGCTTTTCAAGGGAGGCTTCCCTGCTTTCCACAGGATTTATAACATATTTCTTAATTGCAGAAATGTCGCTGTCGGAAAGCTCACCGTAGAGGATATAAACCTTTGCGCTTCTTACAATGGGCTTCTCACTCTGTGTTATAAGCTGAATACACTGTGCTGCAGAATCCGCACGCTGGTCGAACTGCCCTGGGAGATATTCCACAGCAAAGACAAATCCACCCTGTGAATCTAAATCCTCTGTTGCGTTATCGAGCTGTGGCTCAGAAAAAACAGTCTTTACCGCATAGTCAAATTCATCTGGCGAAATTTTATCCGCATCATAGCGATTGATTATACGGATGTTTTCAATATTATCTATTTTAAGAAGGTTTTTTACATCATTATAAAGTCCTCTTGCCTCGTTGTCAAGTCCGGATTTTTTCTCAACATAAATTCTGTATACCATATTAGACCTTTCGTTTGAGCGCCCTTTTGCCGATGTCTTTTCTGTAATACGCATTCCCGAAGGAAATCTCAGAAACCTTAGAATATGCCTTGTCAACCGCTGTAGAAAGCTCTTCTGCAACTGCCGTGACACCTAAAACTCGTCCGCCATCAGTGAAGAGCTTGTCGTCAGAAAGCCTTGCGCCGGCAACATAAACGGAGTCAGCGATATTCTCAGGGATTGTAATTTCAAAGCCTTTTTCATAAGACACCGGATAACCCTTGGATGCCATAATCACACAACAGGCGCAGTCTTTTGAAAATTCCACAGGAGTATCCGAAAGAGTACCATTTGTAGTGGCAAGCATAACGGTGAGCAGGTCGGATTTGAGTAAAGGCAATACAACCTGAGTTTCCGGGTCACCGAAACGACAGTTGTACTCAATAACCTTTGGACCGTCCTTAGTAATCATAAGTCCGAAATAGAGACAACCCTTGAAGGTTCTGCCCTCGTTCTTCATTGCGTTTATTGTGGGCAGGAAAATTTTTTCCATACACTCATCCGCAATATCGGGAGTATAGTAAGGATTTGGTGCGATTGTGCCCATTCCTCCGGTATTAAGTCCCGTATCATCGTCACCTGCACGCTTATGGTCCATAGAGGATACCATGGGTACTAATACATTGCCATCGGTGAAGGACAGCACAGAAACCTCTGGACCTTCAAGAAATTCCTCGATGACAATACTTTCACCGCTTTTGCCGAATTTCTTGTCCTGCATCATCTCACGAACAGCTGACTTAGCCTCCTCACGGCTATTTGCTATAATAACACCCTTGCCCAGAGCAAGACCGTCCGCCTTTACAACAGTCGGAATCGGTGCAGTATCGAGATAGGACATAGCTGAATCCATATCGGTGAAGGCTTCGAATTTCGCTGTGGGAATGCCGTATTTTTTCATAAGATTTTTCGAAAAAACCTTACTACCTTCGATTATAGCGGCGTTTGAATTTGGACCGAAGCACGGAATACCCTTTTCGTTAAGAGCATCCACACAGCCCAGAACAAGGGGATCATCCGGAGTAACAACCACATAGTCGATTTTATGTTCAACAGCGAAATCGACTATCGCAGGAATATCCGTTGCCTTAATTGGAACGCACTGGGCATCACGGGCTATACCGCCGTTACCGGGAAGCGCATAGATTTTTTCAACCCCAGTATTTTCCTTCAATTTTTTTATAACAGCATGCTCACGTCCACCGGAGCCAATTACCGCAATTTTCATTATTCCTTACCATTCCAACAATATGTGCAAAGGCAGTCCTCATCAAGACCGATTGCCCTGATGACGCCCTCAAGAGATTGAAATTTAAGTGAGGCAAAGCCCATTTTTTTGCATATTTCATCTCTCAGGCGTTTGCCTCTTTCGGTATTTTCATCGATGTACTCATCAATATGTTTTAAGCCCTCATCACCTTCAAGCTCAAGGATAACTCGTCTTGCAATAAGTTCATTATCACCTGTGGCTCTTGAAAAATTCAGGTATTTGCAACCGTACATTATCGGCGGTGAAGCTACACGGATATGTACCGATTTTGCTCCGCTTTCGTAGAGAAAATCAACGGTTTCACGAAGCTGAGTACCTCTGACGATTGAATCATCCACAAAGAGCAGATTCTTATTTTTAATCAGGTCAATCACCGGAATAAGCTTCATTTTTGCAACCTTGTCACGATCGCTTTGCTTTGCAGGAATAAATGAGCGTGACCATGTGGGCGTGTATTTGATAAATGCCCGAGCAAATGAAATACCGCTACCGTGGGCAAAGCCGATTGCATGAGGAGTGCCGGAGTCCGGAACGCCTCCCACATAATTAATATCTGAAAGGCCATCGTCCTTACAGCTTTCAGCCATAATTTCGCCGTTGCGGTAACGCATAGCCTCCACATTTATCCCTTCATAGGAGCTTGTAGGATAACCGTAATAGCTCCATAAAAATGCGCAGACACGCTTCTTCTTCTGTGGTTCACGAAGAACAGTACAGCCGTCCCAGGTGAGACTTACAATTTCTCCGGGGCCCAATTCATGAAAATCGCTAAATCCAAGCTTCTGATAGGCAAAGGCCTCAAAGGACACAGCAAAGCCGTCTGAATTTTTGCCTATTGCAACCGGTAATCTGCCAAGGGAATCCCTTGCGGCAATTATTGAGCCATTATCACGCAAAATGAGAATTGAACAGGTACCCTTTATTTGTTTTTGAGCAAAGGCTATACCGTCCTCAAAGCTACTTTTTTGATTGATTAGTGCTGCGGTAAGCTCAGTTAAATTTACACGGCTACCAGTTTGAACACCGAAATGTCCGCCACTGAATGAAAGAAAATTCTCGATTAGCTCGTCTGCATTGTTGATAACTCCGATTGTTGCAATTGCATAGGAGCCGAGATTTGAGCGGATAAGTAGTGGCTGTGGGTCGGTGTCACTGATACAGCCTATTGCGGAACTGCCCTTCATTTCTTCAAGCACAGATTCAAATTTTGTACGAAACGGTGCCTTTGTTATACTGTGTATTTCTCTCTGCAATCCGATATTATCATCAAGTGCAGCCATACCGCCACATTTTGTGCCTAAGTGACTATGATAATCCGTGCCGAAAAAAACATCTGTTATACAATCTTTTTTTGATGCTATACCGAAAAATCCGCCCATTTTTTTATCCTTTACGCAAAGAAAAGCTTTGAAAGTGTCATCGGGTCAATGTATTCGCCGTCCTTGTAGACTCTCATGTTTCCGCTGGCGATTTCATCGATGAGAAGAACATTGCCCTTTTCGTCAAAACCGAACTCAAATTTAATATCGTAAAGCACAAGATTTTTTTGAAGCAGGTCATCAGCAACGATTTTGGTGATTTGCTTTGTCATTGCCTTAATATCGTCATACTGCTTTTCGGACATTACGCCCAAATCCACAAGACCATCCTTCGTTACAAGTGGATCGCCCTTTTCATCATTCTTAAAGGTCATTTCCACATAGGAGGGCAAATCAGCGCCTTCCTCGATATAGTCACTGTAACGGCGGTAGAAGCTACCAACTGCCTTGTTGCGACAGATTACCTCAAGACCTTTACCAAAGGGCTTACAGGGTACAACCTCCATAGTTGTATCATCAAGAGATGCGTTAATGTAATGAGTTTTAATTCCAGCGGCGTTGATTTTTTCAAAGAAATAGATTGACATACGCAGGTTCACATCTCCTACACCGTCAATTGTCAGTCCTACGGAATTTTCACCTGGGTCAAATACGCCGTCCTTGCCGGTGCAGTCGTCCTTGAATTTCAGAAGGAAATTTCCGTTTTCAAGTGCATATACATTCTTTGTTTTACCTGTGTAAACGAGATTCATAATATTACTCCTCAATTCTGATTTAATTTTTTGTCCTTTTCAAGTACCTTTTTTGCATCGGCTATTCGTCTTTCGTCAAGCTTTCTTGCAAGCTCATCATCGGTTACTGCGAGAATCTGGAGAGCAAGTAGAGCCGCATTACCGCCACCGTTTACAGCAACAGTAGCAACAGGTATACCGGTGGGCATTTGTACGGTGGAGAGAAGTGCGTCCATACCATCAAAGACTGGACCTTTACAGGGTACGCCGATAACAGGTAAGGTAGTGTTTGCGGCAATTGCTCCGGCAAGATGAGCCGCCATACCAGCAAAGGCAATGATTACACCAAAGCCCTTTTCTCTTGCATTTAACGCAAAATCTCGAGCCTCTTCGGGAGTACGATGGGCTGAATAGATATGCGCTTCATAGGGAATATCAAATTCATTTAGTATTCCGATAGCCTTTTCGACAATGGGCATATCGCTGTCACTACCCATAATCAATCCGATTTTCTTCACTTTATCTCCTCCAAAATAAAAAGAGCGTACTACCCCTAAAAAGAGGAAATACGCCCAGACGGTCGGCATTATATTCTTCCGTTTCCTTGCGGTGCTCCGCAAAATCCGTCAGTAGCGGAAGACTTTTTCCACCAATATCATATCATATAACATCCAAAATGTCAAGATTAATTTGATTTTCAACATTTTCTACAAATTTTCACGGATAGATATTTTTCCCTTTGTGATTTTTTTGATGTATCATTTTATTATGACCGGGCGCTTGAATCGAATTAATTAAAAATAAAAAAAATACTTGACAAGTCGGTGGAATAAAATGTATAATGGTTTGTAATTTAATCATTTTTAAGGAAGTTGTTATGAAAAAAACAGTTTTTAAGATTACGTTCTCGATTTTAGGATTTGTTGTTGTGTTCTGCGCTGCCGTTTTGCTGTGTATGTTCAGAAATGTTATCGGCACAGTACTTAGTGTCGATGTTGAAGACGGTGGGCTTTATGTTGTGGACTACAAGGAGGACTACAAGCTAGACGAGTTACTTGAGCGTGGTGGCGTTACAAACGAAGATGAGCTGGTTCAGTACATTCTTGAGGTTATGCTCCGTGGTCTGCCGATTGAAATTCCCTACGAGGTGCCTGAACTTGGATGTTCCACATTCAATACATCCACAACAGACGGCAATCGTGTTTTCGGAAGAAATTATGATAATCAGGAAGGCGATTATGCTGTTGTTACCTCTAATCCGAAATCTGGCTACAGCTCGGTGTCCGTCGTAAGTCTCAGCTTCCTGGGCTATACCGATGAAAGCACTCCCGAAAGTATTATGAACAGAATAAGACTTCTGGCTACTCCTTACTTCCCGCTTGACGGTGTAAATGAAAAGGGTCTTGCAGTTGGCGTTTTACAACTCTTCGCAGAGCCCACAAATCAGCAGACAGAAAAGCCCGATGTTGATACAACCCTTGCAATACGTATTATTCTCGATAAGGCTGCAACTGTCAGCGAAGCAATCGAAATTCTCGAAAGCTATGATATGCACGCCTCCGCAGGCGGTTGCTATCATCTCCACGTAGCCGACGCTGAAGGTGATTCCGCAGTTGTTTCATGGGTTGACAATGAAATGATTGTAACAAGAACTGACACAGATTATCAATGCGCCACTAATTTCTTTGTTCACGATGTTGATTTTGAATACACAAAGCATGGCGAGGACAGATACGAAATTATAACTACGGCTCTTGAAAAGGCAACAAATGGTATCACTCTTGAAGAAGGTATGGATATTCTTAAATCTGCCGCACAAATACATACAGTAGGTTCAGACGGAAATATCTACACTACACAATGGTCATCAATCTATGATCTCAAAAACTGTACTCTTACAATTTGTGGAGATATGGATTATGACAATCCACGGACATACAGTGTAAAATAAGATTAAAAGAAGTAGGCTTTGCGCTTACTTCTTTATTTACGGGCAACTTTATTAAATAGAATTCCTTATTTACTAAGAGACTTATTTATCGTAATAAATGTCATACGCTCCTGAATAGATGATGAACCGTGATATGTGCTGTATCCACCATGGTCGGATGTAAGAATTATAAGCCAATCCTCGGTGTCATAGGTTGCTCTTGCCTTGATTGCAGAGATGATTTCGGCAGCCTCCGCATCGCCTGCGTAAAATTCGTTCTTATAAGTATCGTTTTGGATGTAAAATCCGTAACTGTGACCAGCATGATCGCAGTGCTCAAAAATAGAGAAGATAAAGTCAGGACCATCGGCTGCGGTTACACAGTTTAATGTGTTTGCGTAAGTGCCGTTATCATCATCCGCCTTCAAGAATTGAACATTAAGCCCTTTTTCTACGCAGTAATTTTTTTCAAGAAGATATGTTGCACCATCACAACTGAAATGTCCGCTCCAGGATACACAGAATGCAGAGCCGTTTATAGTACCATTCTCAACAAGGGAGCGCAGGAGTATTGGACAGTCAATAGATTTTTCAATACCATTGTCGGTTATACCGTGTTCATCAGCCCAGCAGCCGCAAAGCATACTGCACCAGCCTGGTGCGGTGGATGTAGCCTGGGTATTCGTCTCGGGATAATTTTTACCACCACAGTAGCTTAGATATGTGTGGGCACCGTCCGCTGTCATGGTGAGGAAAGCACTCTCATGGGCGTCGTCAAGCAGTGAGAGAGAGTCCGCACGACAACCGTCATAACCTATAACTATTGCTTTTTTGACAGTCTTTCCCTCTGGTAGAGCAGATGTGAAATGCTCGCTGATGATATTGTAAATTTCCGTCTGTGGAATAGCTGTATCAATGGTGTTTTCGTATAAACCAATTGAATTTATGCATTCCACATACTCCGTCTGGTTATCGGGTTCAACCGGAATATCGGTAACCGTCTGATTATCGTTTGTGTTTACACCGAATATGGCAGTCCAAATCATCATAAAAAACGAAATAATCTTAAGGAATGCAGATTTTATTGTTTCAAACATTATCATATCTCCTTTATTACTTCCAAAGAAATTTGCTTGATGTACTTATTTGTCGGTTTACAATAAAGCGAGAACTTAAAACATCTCCAAAAAATAAAGTACACATAAAAAGTATACATCATTTACAACAAAATGTCAAGTAATTTTGTAAAAAAAATAAAAATCCTGCCTTGTTTGACAGGATTTTTTATTCCATTTAGACTTACTAAGAACTAATTCAACGGCTCAAAGTCGGCGGCTCCGTGTTTGCAAAGAGGACATACGAAATTATCCGGCAGCTCATCACATTCGTGCACATATCCACATATTTTGCAGACGTATCCCTTTTTGCCCTCTGTTTTGGGCTTGGGCTTAACATTGCTTTGGTAGTAGCTGTATGTCATGGTCTCCACATTGGACATAACTCTCGCCTCTGTCACCTCGCAGATGAACATTCCGTGAGAACCCAAATCCACCTCATCAATAACCTTCAGACTCATTACAGCATTAATGTAACGAGGCAGGAAGACAAGACCATTATCCGTTCTTGGGATTTCACCCTCACAATCGACAAACTTGTCCACATTTCTGCCACTTTGGAAGCCGAAGTTTTCAAACACCTTGAATGGCGCCTCCTGTGAGAGACAATTCACATTGAGGATACCTGTTTTGTGCACCACATGATAGGTGTAATTGGTCTTATTTATATTCACGGCAACACGCAACGGCGAATCGGTAAGCTGAGTCACCGTATTGACGATACAACCATTATCCTTCGTGCCATCATTTGTTGTGACTACATATAATCCATAACCGATTTTGAAGAGTGCGGTCATATCATTTTTGCTTGCGGTCTCCTGGTTCCGTTGCTCATAGTCAGAACAAAGCTCCTGAGCCAAAGCCTGAATTTGCGCCTTGCTTTCGTCATTTAATGAAGAGATAATTTTGACTGTATTTTCAGCAAAGGTTATATCCTTGCTTTTTTCGAACATGGACTTCATAACCTTGGTAGCCTGTGGCGCCCAGGAACCATTTTCCATAAATGCAATCGTACGCTTCTGATAACCTCTCTCTGTAAGGTGGGTAATGAATGTTCGCATAAACGGGAAAATATCCGCATTATAGGTAGTTGTAGCAAGAACAAGTCTGCCATAACGGAAGGCATCCTCGACTGCCTCGAACATATCATCTCTCGCCAGGTCTGTTACAACAACCTTAGGACAGCCTCTCTTTTTAAGCTCTGATGCGAGAGTATCCACAGCCTTTTTAGTATTTCCATAAACGGATGTGTAAGCGATAACTATACCGTCACTTTCGATACCATAGCTACTCCAAATATCGTATAAATTCAGGTAGTAGCCGAGATTTTCGTTCAAAACAGGACCGTGAAGTGGGCAGATAGTTTCGATGTCGAGCTTTGCAGCCTTTTTCAAAACAGCTTGAACCTGTGCGCCGTACTTTCCAACTATACCGAAATAATACCTGCGAGCCTCACATGCCCAACCCTCCGGGTCTTCAACATCATTAGCACCGAATTTACCGAAGCCGTCGGCGGAGAATAGAACCTTATCTGTGGAATCATAGGTCATCAAAACCTCCGGCCAATGTACCATCGGTGCGGTGATAAATGTGAGATTATGTTTTCCAAGAGTGAGTGTGTCGCCTTCTCCAACAACTATTTTTCTGTCTGCAAAATCTGTGCCGAAGAAGTTGAGCATCATTTTGAACGCCTTGTCCGAAGCAACAATTTTCGCCTGAGGATATGCATTCATAAAGTTCACAATATTTGCGGAATGATCCGGCTCCATATGCTGAACAACAAGATAATCTGGCTTTCTAGTACCCAGAACGCTGGCAATATTGTCCAGCCATTCATGAGTAAAATTACGGTCTACCGTATCCATTACGGCAATTTTCTCATCGAAAATCACATAGGAATTATACGCCATACCCAGCGGAACTACATATTGACCTTCGAACAAATCAATCTTGTGGTCGTCAACTCCAATGTAACGAATATCATTTGAAATCTGCATTATATGCCTCCTTTTTTACAATCGGGACAAATGCCCTTGAATAGTATATCATGCTCAATAAAATCAAAGCCATGCCGGTCATTTATCATATCAGTAATGTCCGGAATAAAATCCATATCTACATCAAAAACTCTGCCACACTTGATACATTTTATGTGGTAATGTCTGTGGCATTGATGGTCAAAGCAATCTGCATCGTCAGGAATTTCGATTTTCATAATCTGTCCTTCTTCTGCAAGACTGGATAAATTACGATAAACCGTACCTTTGCTTATCGTAGGATGTGTTTTGATAATGTAGTTGTAGACCTCCTCCGCCGTCGCATGGCAGGAAAGCGTCCTGACGGCATCCAGCACAAGGTCATTCTGAATGGTTTTTCTTGATTTCATAAGCAATCCTTATTAGTAACTATTCTCAATTGATATTATATCACTTATCTACTTCCTTGTCAAGTACTTAATCGAATTTTTCGAAAAATATTTCATGTGCAACAAACCATTATCTTCATAACCGATTTTCAGTTTGCTCGTTCTTGAATTTAGCGGCGTATATAAATATATATTTTAATTTCAGATAAGCTCTTGACAAAAATTTAATTTTATGATATATTAAAAAGATGTTAGGAGTGAGGACATGAGATCATACAGAATACATCTTATAAGATGCGGATATACGGAAAACACAATCAAGGGCATATATGAGGGTAAGAATACAGATATTCCAATTTGCGAGGAGTCGTCAAAGCAAATTGCCCAGATGGATAAGGACTACACCTATCCATACAGCCGAACGGTATTTATTCCCAATCACGAGCGGTGCTTTGATACATATATGCTTCTCTATCCCGATGCCTCATACGCAAAAATGGACGGACTTTCTGAGTGTGACTTCGGAGAATTTGACGGCAAAACTGCAGATGAACTTTCAATATTGCCTGAGTACAAAGAGTGGCTTAAAGGCGAGCCTTCCTATTGTCCACCAGGCGGTGAATGCAGTGGTGAATTTTCCAAGCGTGTTTGCGAAACCTTCATCGGAATATTCAATGCTATGGTAAATTCCGAAACAGAGGATGTGGTCATTATAGCTCCCGGTGGAGTCATTATGACTATTTGCACCTTCTTTGCCATTCCTGAAAGAAATATGACCGACTGGCTCACCTCACCTGGTTGCGGATACACACTTCGCACCGACTCACTTCTTTGGAATAACCTCAATAAATTCGAGCTTATGCGTGAAATTCCTTTTGACAAGGACAGCATTGAAGAACTAAACAACGATATTTTATGAATAAAGTCGGAATATCAAGCGCCTGTTTTTATCCGCTTGAAACAGAAAAATCAATTGAGAAGCTTTGCTATAACGGCGTTAAAGATGTGGAAATTTTCTTTAATTCTCCCTGTGAGCTGGATGACAGCTTTGTGGATTTGCTGTTACAAAAAAAGACAGAGTACGGGTTAAATTTCATATCCATGCATCCTTTCGGCTCTTTCACAGAATCATTTATGTTTTTCAGCAGCTACGAAAGGCGTATGCAGGATTACCTTCCGCTATACAGGCGGTTTTTCGAAGTAGCGAACAAGCTGGGAATACATATCTTTGTTGTACATGGCGCTCAAATTCCCGGCTCCATATCCGACGATGAATACTGCGAAAGATACTCAAGGATGATTGACATTGCCAATGAGTATGATGTAATCTTTGCCCATGAAAATGTAGTTCATTACAGAAGCGGTAAGCCGGAATATCTTGAAATGATGAAAAACAATATCGGCTCTCGTTTCAGAACAGTACTGGACATTAAACAGGCACGGCGTGAAGGCTATTCTCCATATGAATTCATAGACAGGCTGGGCGACAGCATTTGCCATGTACATCTGAGTGACTATTCGGACGAAATCGACTGTCTTGCACCAGGAAAAGGTAATTTCGACTTCACCCGATTATTTCAAAAGTTCAACTCAATCGGCTACAAGGGTGATTACATTGTGGAGCTTTACTCAAAGAGCTTTGACAATGAGGATGAAATTTACACATCCGCAAGCTACCTATCTGAGCTGTTACGAAAAAATTAACAATTTTACTGTTGCTAAAATATTACACAAGTGGTATACTTACAATGCGAATTCTTGGAATTGATCCCGGATATGCGATTGTGGGCTGGGGTGTGCTTGATTATTCAGCAAACAAATTTGCCGTAATAGACTACGGCGCAATTACTACCGAGGCTCACACATATTTTCCGTCACGACTCAATCATATTTTCACCGATATGAACGAAATTATCAATCATTACAAGCCGGATGTAATGTCTATCGAAAAGCTTTTTTTCAACGATAATGCAAAAACTGCTATCGATGTGGCGCAGGCTCGTGGCGTTATCCTGCTTGCGGCGGAAAAGGGCGGACTTGAAATTGCGGAATACACTCCTCTTCAGGTAAAGCAGGCAGTTACCGGATACGGACGAGCCGAAAAAAATCAGGTTCAGGAAATGATGCGTATTATGCTGAAGCTTCCGAAAATACCAAAACCCGATGACACAGCGGATGCTTTGGCGCTTGCAATATGTCACGGTACAAGCAGTGGTAGTAATTTAAGCAAAATTCTTAATCAATACAAATAACGGAGAATACAATGTTCTATTCCCTGACAGGCGATGTAATAGCCTACGATACTACGAGCGTAGCAATTAACTGCGGCGGTGTGGGATTTAAGTGCTACACAACAACAAATACATTAAAGCATGTGGCGGCAATAGGTGATAAAATCACGGTGCTCACATATCTTTCTGTAAAGGAGGATGCGCTTGAGCTTTACGGTTTTTACACACAGTCAGAGCTTGATTGCTTTAAGTTATTGATAACGGTTTCCGGTGTGGGTCCAAAGGCTGCGCTGGCTGTATTGTCGTTTATGTCGCCGGATTCTCTGGCTTTGTGTATTGCCTCAGGCGATGTAAATTCAATAAAAAAAGCACCTGGAATAGGACCTAAAATTGCACAGAGAATTATTCTTGAACTGAAAAACAAGCTTGTACCCGAAAATTATTCATCAGATGGAGCTTCATCGGATTTCCTTACAGATACACCCACAGGAAGCACCGCAGAGGCGATTTCCGCTCTTGTGGTATTGGGCTATTCCACCGCAGACGCCTCCAAGGTTGTTGCAAAGGCGCCAAAGGATATGAGTACGGAAGCGTTGATTAAATACGCATTAAGACAGCTGGCAAAAGGAGTTTAAGAGATGGATTTTAACGATAATGAAAGACTCGTCACTCCGGAGTTCAACAGTCTTGACAGTGAGGATGCGGAGGGCTCTCTGAGACCAAAAAGTCTGGATGACTATATCGGACAGGAAAAGGTCAAGGAAAATCTGAAAATATATATTGAGGCAGCAAGACTTCGTGGAGATGCACTTGACCATGTGTTACTCTACGGACCTCCCGGACTTGGCAAGACAACTCTTGCTGGCATTATTGCAAACGAGCTCGGTGTACAAATTCGTATTACATCAGGTCCTGCAATCGAAAAGCCCGGTGACCTGGCTGCTTTACTGACGAATCTCAACGAAGGCGACATACTGTTCATAGATGAAATTCACCGTCTTTCAAGGCAGGTTGAGGAAGTTCTTTATCCAGCCATGGAGGATTTTTCGTTAGACATTATAATTGGAAAAGGTCCGTCGGCACGTTCCATAAGACTGGATTTACCGAAGTTCACACTTGTTGGCGCCACCACAAGAGCAGGTCAGCTCACTGCACCTCTTCGTGACAGATTTGGCGTACTTTTCCGTTTGGAGTTATATTCACCTGAGGAGCTTGCAAGAATAGTAACCCGCTCTGCCGGAATACTTGATATTGGCATTGATGAAGCCGGCGCATTGGAGATAGCATCCCGCTCAAGAGGAACTCCAAGAATTGCAAACAGAATGCTTAAACGGGCAAGAGATTTCGCCACTGTTCTGGGAAACGGAATTATCGACGAGGACTGTGCAATGAAAGCACTGGCAAGAATGGAAATCGACGAGCTGGGACTTGATAATATCGACCGTCTTCTTCTCACCGCAATGATACGAAACTACAACGGCGGACCTGTGGGACTTGACACCATAGCAGCCTCAATAGGTGAGGAGTCAGTAACCATTGAGGATGTATATGAGCCCTATCTTATGCAAATCGGATTTCTTGCAAGAACTCCAAGAGGCAGAATTGTAACTCCTGCGGGATACAGACATCTTGATATACCAGTTCCGACAGGTAATAATCCCGAAGTAAACGGACAAATAAGACTTTTTGAAAACGATACATGAATATTGCAAATAAATGGCAGGACTACGAGCTCATCGATTGCTCCTGCGGTGAACGACTTGAAAAATGGGGCGATACTGTTTTAATCCGTCCCGATCCTCAGGTAATATGGCAGACACCAAAAGGAAAAATATGGAATACCGCATCCGCAAGGTATGAACGCTCATCTACCGGCGGCGGCAAATGGAATATCTACAAAAAAATTCCGGATGTCTGGGATATATCCTATCGTGGGCTTAAATTCAATATTAAGACCATGGGTTTTAAGCATACGGGACTTTTTCCGGAGCAGGCAGTAAACTGGGACAGAATATCAGAAATCATAAAAAGTGCAGACAGACCGGTAAAGGTGCTAAATATGTTTGCCTACACTGGTGGCGCAACGATTTCCGCTCTCGAGGCTGGCGCTCATGTCACCCATGTTGATGCCTCCAAGGGCATGGTTGCCTGGGCTAAGGAGAATGCGGTCATATCCGGACTTGCGGACAGACCGGTTCGCTGGCTTGTGGATGACTGTTCAAAGTTTGCTCAGCGTGAAATCCGCAGAGGCAATAAATACGACATTATTATTATGGATCCGCCGTCATACGGCAGAGGTCCCGGAGGCGAGGTCTGGAAGCTTGAGGATGAGATTTATCCTCTTGTGGAGCTTTGCGAAGGACTACTCTCCGACAATGCTCTTGCTTTTCTGATAAACTCATATACCACAGGTCTTTCACCAGCGGTTATGAGTTATATACTTGGCTCAATTGTAAAAAAGAAGCACGGCGGAAAGGTAGAGAGTGACGAAATCGGACTGCCCGTTACAGAATCAGGACTTGTACTTCCCTGTGGAGCCTCCTCCTTCTGGCTTTCAAACTAATACTATGAATCAATCACTTATACATTTTGAAGATGTTTACTACCGTTATGAAGGTGATGAGGGCGAAATTCTGCCCTATGCCGTGAACGGTATTTCATTCGATATATATCCCGGAGAATTTGTTGCCATTCTGGGTCACAACGGCTCTGGAAAATCCACAGTATCAAAGCTCTGCAATGCTATGATTCTTCCCGAAAAGGGCAAAATCACGGTAAATGGACTTGATACCTCAATAGAAGATAATGAGCTTGACATCCGCACAACAGTGGGTGTTGTTATGCAAAATCCCGACAACCAAATTGTTGCGTCAATTGTCGAGGAGGATGTGGCATTTGGTCCTGAAAATCTCGGTGTTCCGCAAAAGGAACTTCGTACTAGGGTTGATGATGCATTAAAAACTGTAGGTATGTATGAGTACCGCAATCATGAACCGCATAAGCTCTCCGGTGGTCAAAAGCAAAGGGTTGCCATCGCTGGCGTAATTGCCATGCAGACCGATTGTATTGTCCTTGATGAGCCCACTGCCATGCTTGACCCACAGGGCAGAATTGAGGTAATGAATACCATAAAAAAGCTCAACAGCCAGGGCTATGCCATTGTATTGATTACTCATTTTATGGAGGAAGCTGCAATGGCACAGAGAATTATCGTTATGGACAACGGCAAAATAATTCTCAACGGCACACCGAAAGAGGTCTTTGCCAAGGATGAGCTTTTGTATAAATGCGGACTTGCAATTCCACAGGCAGCCACACTTACCAAAAGGCTCAGGGCTAACGGCATTAAAATACCCGACAACATTATCGATATAAATGAATTTACAGAAGAATATCTTAAGCTACGGAGAAATACAAAATGAGCCTTCTTGAAACTCAAAACCTAAGCTATCTCTATGGAGAAGGCACTCCTTTTTGTATAAAAGCCCTTGACGATGTCAATATACAAATTGAAAAAGGTGAAATCGTAGCCATAATCGGTCATACGGGCTCGGGAAAATCCACTCTTATTCAGCATCTGAATGCACTTCTGAAGCCATCAAGTGGCAAAGTGCTTTTTGACGGTGAGGATATAAATAAGGATAAAAAATCCGCCTACTCAGTGAAATTCAAGGTCGGACTATGTTTTCAGTATCCCGAATATCAGCTCTTTGAAAGCACGGTATTCAAGGATATAGCATTCGGACCTTCTCATCAGGGACTTTCCAAGGAAGAAATTACACAAAGAGTTGCCGAAGCCGCTGGTTTTCTGGGAATACCTGGGGATTTTATGAATAAATCGCCCTTTGATTTATCTGGTGGACAGAAACGCAGAATAGCAATCGCCGGTATTATTGCCATGAATCCCGATGTGCTTATTCTGGATGAGCCTACCGCAGGACTTGACCCAAGAGGCAAATCCCAAATCCGGGATATGCTTCTGTCTTACAGACAAAAGACTGGGAAAACAGTTATCATTGTATCTCACAGTATGGAAGATGTTGCGGAAATCGCAAGTAAAATCCTTGTGATGGACCACGGTCACGCTGTTATGTACGGTACTGTGGACGAGGTTTTCTCGGATGCGGATAAGCTCATAGCAATGGGCTTGAATGTGCCTCAGGTTACTGAGATTTGCACCATCTTACGCCGTGAAGGTGTTGATATTCCCGCAGGTATTTACACTATAGAAGATGCTGTAAAATATCTGACTGAAGCTGCCGGAGGTAGGTCGAAATGATAAGAGACATTACAATCGGACAGTTTTTCCCTGGAAACTCCTTCATTCATAAGCTTGATCCAAGGTCAAAGCTGATTTTGCTAATTGCATATCTTGTACTGATATTCACCTGCAAGAATTTCTTCGGTCTGGGACTTATACTTGCTATCACTTGTCTATGTATTTTCCTATCGAAAATCTCGCCGAAGCTGATTTTCAAAGGTCTAAAAAGCATAATCATTATAATATTACTCACTTCCCTGTTGCAACTTTTCTACAACAAGGACGGTGATATACTGTTTGAGTATAAAATAATCAAAATTACCACCGGCGGAGTATTCACCGCAATATTTATGGCGATAAGAATATGCTGTCTTATACTCATAAGTTCACTGCTCACCTATACCACATCACCCACTCTTCTTACTGATGCGATTGAAAGACTTCTGTCGCCTCTTGCAAAGCTTCATGTACCTGTACATACTCTTGCAATGATGATGACTATTGCGCTTCGTTTTATTCCCACTCTTATCGAGGAAATCGACCATATTATGTCGGCGCAAAAGTCAAGAGGAGCTGATTTCGAAAATGGAAATCTTGCCTCAAGGGCAACGGCGTTGGTGCCCGTATTCGTACCGCTGTTTGTAAATTCATTCCGCAGAGCCTTTGAGCTTGCCTTTGCAATGGAATGTCGCTGTTATCACGGCGGTGAAGGCAGGACAAGACTTCGCATAATGAAATTCGGATACCGGGATATTGTCGCCTCAATTGTTACATTGGCGGCAATTGCTGGAGTGATTTTGTTCAACATATTTTTTAAGGCTGTTATCTGATAATGAGAAATATACTCCTTACCATAAGGTACAACGGCGTCCGTTATCACGGGTGGCAGGTACAAAAAAACGCAGTCACCGTACAAGGGGCACTTCAGGACTCGGCAGTACGGCTGTTTGGCAAACGCCCGGACTTCAAGGGTTGCAGTCGGACTGACAGCGGTGTACATGCCAATATGTTCTGCGTAAACTTTCATACGGATTCCCAAATTCCAGTGTCACGGCTTCCGGATGCCTTTAACCACTTTTTGCCCAATGACATAGTTGTATATGATGCTACCCTGGTACCCGATGACTTCCATGCAAGGTATTCCTGTCACGGCAAGGAATATAAATACATTATACAAAACAGCAGGTTTGATAATCCGTTCATGCAGGGACTAGTTTATAAATACGAAAGGCCGATTGATGCCCAGCTTTTGAATACCGCTGCTAAAAAATTCATCGGAACCTATGATTTCTCCGCCTTTTGTGCGGCAAATGATTCCGTTGAGGACCACACAAGAACTATTTACGATTGCAATGTTTCACGTGAAATGGAAAACATAATTGTGACTATTTCTGGCGACGGATTTCTTTACAATATGGTACGAATTATTGTTGGCACATTGCTGTTTGTGAATGAAGGAAAAATTAGCGCAGAAGACATTCAAGCTATAATCCAATCCCGTGACCGCAGCAAGGCAGGTCCCACTGTACCGCCGGACGGTCTATACTTAAATAAGGTTTATTACAATTTTAACGAAGGTGACACAAATGCCGGATAAACAAAATAAGATAACTAAAATTTTAATCATCGGTATTTGCGTGATGATATTCATCCTTGCTTTAACTGGTGTATACCGTATGGCTAAAAACAAAGCCGAGCGTGTTGGCTATTCATCATCAAGCAAGATGGAAACAACAGAAGTACCTGAAACTGTTGATGAAAAGGAAATCAAATATAAGGATGTATCACCAAATTCACTTTACTATATTTCCAACGATTCGGTAATCAAGATGTGCGCCTTCGGTGACGGAATTGTGGTGCTTACAAACTCATCCACCATATATCTTGACGCAAGAGGAAATTCGGCAGTCAACACTCTTAAATACAAATCTCCCGTTATGATAGTTGACGGTAACAGTGTACTTGTATATGATAAGGAAGGTACAGGATACAGGATTGAGGACGATACGGGCGTAGTGGATGAATTTACTGCCCCGGGAAACATATACACTATGGACTATCTGAACGACTATATTGCTGTTGCCTATAATGACAATATTTTTACAAGTGTGTTCAAAGTAATAAATCCAAAGGGTACGGAGATTTATTCTGCAAACTTAGCAGATGAATATATAATTAACGTTAAGATTACGCCAGACTGCAATGCGGTTACAATTGGAGCAGTTAATTCGGCAGATGCTGAAATATATTCCATTATAAAGACCTATCAATTTGATTACAATACTGAATTCTATACTCTAACAAAGAATGGCGAAACGATTGTTGCTATTTATCCGCAGAGTGCCTCAAAAATTACCTTTGTCACGGACTGCGGTTTTTACGGATATGAGCATTCCAACAATACGGAGACGGCTTATCTGTCTTATTCCATTGGCTCTCTTCGTGCAGTTATGACAGACTCAGGCACTAATCACGTTGCTATAGTCACCGCACAATACGGAAATAATGACTATGAACAGCTTGCACTCTATAAGAAAAACGGTAGTCTCGTAAATACAGTAGCACTGAAAGGTAATGCAAAAAACTTCAACAACGGTAGCGATTACCTTAGCATAAACTACGGTAATTCCGTTGAGACTTATACTTTTAACGGAAGCCTCATAGGGACATCCATCCTTGATTCGGCAAAAACCTTATGTATACCATCCGGCAGCAGTCTTTATGTTCTTTCGGACAATTCGCTGTATATTTTGTCCGCAAAAGGTAATTATAAGGCGGTGGAAGCTACGGTTGATAACGATGTTACCGTTACAACTACCACGGCAGAAACTACAACCGAAGCTAAAGAAGAAGGTAAAACGGAACAATGAAATTCTTGCTTGACATAATTTTTCTCGTTTTCTATGCCCTGTTTATTTTCACTGGCATTAAGCGAGGTCTCATTAAATCTCTTATCGATATGTTCGGCTCATTTTTGAGCTTTGCTGCAGCCTCCACCTGTGCAGGACTTTGCTGTGTGTGGGTTTACGACAATATTATTCGGGATACGATTATCAACAGTATGATAAATTCCATGCCCGAAAATATTATGGCTCTATCTGGTCAAAGCGCTTCATCACTCATTACTTATCTTCCAGAAAATATTGCATCATCCATAACAGCCTTCGGACTCGATAAGCTGTTCACAGGTATCTCTCTTCCCGATGCCGGACTGACGATTGCCAATATTGAAAGCACCTATGTAGCTCCGATTGTGCAGAAGCTGGTCAAGGCAGTGCTTGCCTTCGTAATTTACTTCATATTCAAAATTATAATCAGGCTTATTACCGGAGTAATCAGCGACATTGTTCACAAGACCTTCCTGAAAAGCGTCGACAAGGCTCTTGGTGGTGTATTCGGTGCATTAAAGGGCGTGCTCAGCGTTGGCATAGTTGTATGTATAGTAATTTTCGTTTCGTCATTTTTCACGGATACTGCCTTTGGTGAGCTTGTGGCTGAATCATCCGTTTGTTCCGTATACAAAGACATTGCCGGCGCACTGTTCGGCATAGGAGGTTAAATTTATGGCAGAAAAAAAAGAGGATGGACTTTTCAGCAGAGTCTGGACAGTTCCAAATGTACTTACATTCATCAGAATACTCCTGGTTCCACTGTTTGCATATCTTTTTATTAATGCAACAAAGGACAATAATTACATAATTTATTCTGTTATCATACTGGTATTTTCCGGTCTTACCGACTTCCTTGACGGAAAAATCGCAAGACGGTTTAATCAAATAAGTCCTCTGGGAAAAATCCTTGACCCAGTTGCGGACAAGCTTACCCAAATTACAATCGCTGTAATTCTCCTTGTGAAATTTAGAGCCTGTGAGGACAGTACAATGAGAGCCTTCGGCTGGGTCTTCCTCGTGTTCCTGATTAAAGAGGGAATTATGGTTGTTGGCGGAGCTGTAATGCTGATGCTGGGTATTCGTCCCGGAGCAGCGGAAATTTACGGCAAGGTCGCCACCTTCGTTTTCTACGGCGTAATGATAATCATCATCGCATTCGGTCCGGAGGTTGGCGCTGTTACGATGTACAAGCCGGAGCTTGTTTTGCCGGATATTTTAACCATCATACTCGTTATAATTTCCGCAATTCTCACAATAGTCGCATTCCTCAGCTATATGCCTGCCACATTTAAGCAATTCAAAGAAAGGTTCTCAGGAAAGAATGAATAAAATTATGTGTTCGCGTTGCAAACAGAGACGCGCGGTCATATTCGTTTCAAGGCCAGGTCAGACGACACAAGAGGGTTATTGCATCAAATGTGCCTCTGAACTTAATATTGGTCCGATTCAGCAAATTCTCGGACAGTTCGGCGTGGAAAACGATGACTATGATGCCATCGGCGATACCATGGATGAAATGATGGACAACCTAGGTGATATTTTTCAGCCAGGCGGTGTTTCAAATATGCCGGTATTCGGCGGAATAGTTGCCTCCCAGGACAAAAAGGATGCAGAGAGCGATGAAAAGCAGTCATCCACCCCAGAGGATAAGTCTGCCGATGATGGTAAAAAGAAGAAACGCAGAAATCGGAAAAATCACGCAACAAAAAGACAGGCGTTACATCTTTACTGCACTGACCTCACTCAGAAGGCGAAGGATGGCGAAATCGACAATATAATCGGCAGAGACGAGGAAATTTATCGTATGACTCAAATTCTCTGCCGTCGCTCCAAAAACAATCCCTGTCTTATAGGTGAGCCCGGCGTTGGTAAAACTGCCATTGCCGAAGGACTTGCCCTCAAAATTGCAAGAGGCGAGGTACCGGCAAAACTTGCAGACAAGGAAATATTTATGCTGGATATGACTGCCCTGGTTGCGGGTACACAGTTCAGAGGACAATTCGAGGGCAGAATAAAGAAGCTTATCGATGAAATCAAAGAGGAAGGCAATATCATACTCTTCATTGATGAGGTTCATACCCTTGTGGGAGCCGGTGATGCAGAGGGCGGTATGAACGCCGCAAATATTCTGAAGCCAGCTCTTTCCAGAGGTCAAATTCAGGTTATCGGAGCAACGACCTTCAATGAATACAGAAAGAACATTGAAAAGGATGCAGCTCTCGAAAGGCGTTTCCAACCAGTCAAGGTTGAGGAACCTTCCGTATCCCAGGCATTTGAAATTCTCAAGGGTATAAAGAGCTACTATCAGGACTTCCACAAGGTAGAAATCAGCGATGAGCTACTCTATAAGACGGTTACCTGGTCGGAGCGTTATATCAACGACAGATTTTTACCCGATAAGGCTATCGATTTACTTGACGAGGCATGTACCTGCGCAAATCTTCGAAACAAAGCCATAAGCGAATATGAAATAAATCTTCGTGATATAGAGGATTTGAAGGCGGACGAAGAGGAAATAAGCGGTTCAGATGAGCCGGATTATGAGAGACTTGCAAACATCCGTACGGAGCTTATGCGACTTGAAGGTGAATCCGACGAGCTTAAAGATAGAGCCAGTGACAATGCAGTGCTGGAAAAGGACATTGCAAGAGTAATCGAGCTTTGGACTGGAATACCTGCACAGAAGGTTATTGACTCAGATATTAAGCGTCTTAAAGAGCTGGAGGTTCATCTCAAATCCCGTATTATCGGTCAGGATGAGGCTGTTGAGGCTGTATCCGCTGCAATCAGAAGAACACGTATTCAGCTAAGCCCAGTAAAGCGTCCTGCATCATTCATATTTGTAGGTCCTACTGGTGTAGGTAAAACCGAGCTTGTTAAGCAGCTTGCCAATGAGCTTTTCGATACGCCAGAAACACTCATAAGACTCGATATGAGCGAGTTCATGGAGAAGCACAGTGTATCCCGTATCATAGGCTCTCCGCCTGGATATGTGGGCTATGATGAGGCTGGTCAACTTACGGAAAAGGTTCGCCGGAAGCCATATTCCGTTGTTCTCTTTGATGAAATCGAAAAGGCACATCCGGATGTACTTAACATACTTCTTCAAATCCTTGATGAGGGCAGAATAACAGATGCCCAGGGTCGTACAGTGAATTTCGCCAATACCGTTATCATCATGACCTCCAACGCCGGTAGCAACATCAAGGAAGGCGCAATCGGTTTTGCAAAGGACAAGGCAACATCCAATAAGGACAAGGTAATGAAGGCTCTCTCCGGTTTCCTTCGTCCTGAGTTCCTTGGCCGTGTAGACGAGGTTGTTGTATTCAATCCTCTTGACAAGGCGTCCTATATTCAAATTGCAAAGATTCTCATTGATGAGTACAAGCCATCACTTGATGAAAAGGGCATTGTTCTCACGGTTGATGAGAATGTATATGAGCATATTGCGGATGTGAGCGCAGACGGCGTAAGAGGCGCAAGAGATGTCCGAAATTGCATCCGTCGTGAAATCGAGGATCGTATTGCCAACATAATTATAGATGCAGACCTGCCTGTTACTGCGGTTCACATCTATATGGATGACGACAAAATTTGCGCAGAGTAATATGAACTTTTCTATTATTTGTGTAGGCAGATTGAAGGATAAATTCTTTGAAGATGCCTCGGCGGAATACATCAAGCGAATCAGAGCCTATGGTAAAATCTCGGTAACGGAAATTCCGGCGGTGAATTTGCCGGATAATCCCTCCGATACCGAAATAAAAAAAGCTCTAAAAAAAGAGGCCGAGGCTATCCTGTCAAAAATTCCGTCAAGGAGCGTTGTTGTTCCAATGTGCATTGAAGGAAAACTTCTGTCAAGCGAGGAGCTTGCTCAGGTTTTTGACAAATCCGCAATAGACGGAAACAGCGAAATTGTTTTCATAATAGGCGGTTCATACGGATTAGATGAGTCCGTAAAGAGCGTCGGCAGACTTAAATTATCAATGTCAAAAATGACATTTCCACACAGACTTGCCCGTGTTATGTTGCTTGAACAAATTTACCGAGCCTGCACCATAAACGCCGGAAAAACTTACCACAAATAGGAGTGTCCAATGGAAAGACGAGATAAAATTAACTACTATCTTGACCTCGCTGAGGTTGTATCACGCAGAGGTACCTGTCTTCGCAGGAAATACGGTGCCGTTATAGTTAAGGACGATGAGGTAATTTCGACAGGCTATGTCGGAGCACCAAGAGGCAGAAAAAACTGCTCCGATATGGGAGTTTGTATCAGAAACAAGCTGGGTGTTCCCAGAGGCGAAAGATATGAGCTTTGCAGAAGTGTTCATGCAGAGGCAAACGCAATTATATCTGCTCCTAGGGACAGAATGATTGGCGCTACACTCTATCTTTGCGGAGTTGAGGTTGCCGACGGCGCCTATGTGAAAAATTCCTGCTCCTGCGCCATGTGCAAGAGAATGATAATTAACGCCGGAATTGATAAGGTAATTATAAGAGATACGGAGAATGAATACAGAGTGATACCCGTGTCAGACTGGATTACCAATGATGAATCTCTTGAGGGCGTATTAGGTTATTGAGGTGACAAAATGAATCATTATATTGACAACGGAACTATAAAAGTAGGCGTCAAGGATGCTGGCGCAGAGCTGACTTCATTTCTGGATTTGACTGACGGCAGAGAATACCTCTGGCAAGGCAATCCCGATATCTGGTACGGTCAGGCTCCAATTCTCTTCCCTATTATCGGCAGACTTCTTGATGACAAATACAAGGTCGGCGGTGTGGAATACACCATGCCAAAGCACGGTCTTGCAAGAAAACGCCCCTTTGAGTGCATTGAAAACAAGGGCGACGAGATGACCTTCCTTCAGAAAAGCACAGAGGAAACAAAGCAGTTCTATCCCTTTGACTATGAGCTGTATATAAACTACAAGGTCGACGGTAGACGCCTTACGGTTACCCATACCGTTAAGAATGTAAATCCCGTGACTATGTACTTTTCCCTGGGTGCACATCCGGCATTCAACTGCGAAATAGGCGACTATCTCGAATTTGACGAGAATGAAACTCTAATCTCCGAAAAGATTGACCTTGTGGAATCCATCCGCATTGACGACACAAAACCAGTTCTCAATAACGAAAAGAAAATTGTTATTACCGAGGATATATTCAATGAGGATGCTCTCATTCTCTCCGGCATCAAGTCCGACTATATAACTCTCAAGAGCAACAATCACAATCATACCGTTAGATTTTACCTTGGCAAGGCTCCATGGCTTGGCATCTGGGCTAAGCCCGGCGCTCCCTATGTTTGCATCGAGCCCTGGAACGGTGTGAATGATTCCTACCACAAAAAGAATGATTTTTCCGAAAAGGACGGCATTGTCGCTCTTGAAAGCGAAAAAGAATATAAATTTGTTTGGTCTGCCGAAATTTAATGCTTGACAAAACGAAATTTTTGTGTTAAAGTATTGATGTGAGGTAATTGTATGTCTGATAAAAACATTCCCGAAGAGGAGTATACTCCAGAAATAGTCAGTGTTATCGATGATGACGGTATCGAGCATCTCTTTGAGGAGCTTGACCGAATTGAAACTGATGACGGCAAATATATTGCGCTTATTCCCGTAATCGATGACGAAGTTATTGATGATGAGGACGAGGGTATCGAATTGATTATACTCAATGTTGACGAGGAGAGCGACGGAAACGCCATACTTTCCCCGATTGAGGACCCGAAGGTCTTTGAGGAAATCGCCGCTATTTTTGAGGAGCGACTCATAGACACGGATGAAAACTGAATAAAGCATTTCCTGGCCGATGCGATAAATTGCGTTTTATAGGGACCCCAACATATTTTTTGCTAAGGCACGGTTGAAATTGATGCGGGATTGCAGACCTCCCGGTCCGTTCTTGAGGCGGATTGGACGCAGGGAGCGTGAAAACATCAAACCGGAGCCGCCCTGTATTTGAGTGCAGGTTTTTATAGCGCAACCGGTCGGGTGGGAAAGCTTTTTGGTATAAGGGAAATCAGGCGATTCTCCCTTATACTTTATTAAGAAGTGTAAAATATATTTTTTGTAAAAATTGAGGTGTATGCTATGCATATTCAGTTTATCGGAACCAGCGACGGTTATCCTACGGCGGAGAGGTATTGTTCCTGCACCGTTGTCACAGTAAAGGGCTGTCATTATGTTATCGATGCAGGAATTTCACTTTACTCAATGCTTCTAAAATACAAAATGAATCCGTCGGATACAAGGGCAATTTTCATTACACATATGCACGGAGATCATACCAACGGACTGATTGAGTATGCAAATATGATGACCTGGGGCTCTGGAAAAAATCTCAACACTCGGATTTTTATGCCAACAAAAATCGGCAAAATCGCTCTTCAAAATATGATTCAGGCTCAGGACTTCGGCAGAGAAATCCCCATTGATGTATTTTCAGAGGGTCCGATATATGAGGATGAAAATGTCAAGGTGACAGCATTCAGAACAAGGCATAATGATAATAGCTTTGGTTTTCTTATCGAAGGCGAAGGCAAACGTGTTTATTTCACTGGCGATATGAGTTCCACAATATCGGAAATGCCGGAATTTCTTAAGACTGAAAAGACCGATGCTGTTATTTGCGAATCTGCCCACAATAAATTATATGAATGTACGGATATTCTCAATTCGCTTAATACCGATAAAATTATCATAAATCACATTGCACAAAAGCATTCCCTGGATGACTTTGAAAAGGCTAAGCCTGTGATTCGAAACAATTTCATTCTTGCCTTTGACGGTATGGAAATATCCGATTTGTGAGAAAATTGCTCTGTTTTGTGAAATTTTTACTATTTCAATTTTTCAATCTATGTATTATAATAGATTGTGTAAAAAAATAGCAGATTTTTTCTTGAAAGGAATAATTCCAATGACGCTGACAGAGCTTTATGATAAAATCGGAGGTAACCTTACAGAGGTTATCGCCCGCTTCGGCAACGAAGCAAGAATAAATCGTTTTCTACCAATGTTTCTCAAGGATCCATCATATACAGATCTGGAAAAAAGCATTGCGGCGAAGGACTGGAAAACAGCGTTTCGTGCTGCTCACACATTAAAGGGCGTTGCTGCAAATATGAGCTTCACAAAGCTTTATGCTGCGGCGTCGGATTTGACAGAGGCATTGCGTCCTGGAAAACCTTTGGAGGATTATGAGCTTTTTTTCAAGGTTTCAGAAAATTATCTCTTGACAAGCACGGCTGTTTCGGAGTATAATAGTCAATAATAACTCATTTTATGCGGAGGTAACATATGATAAAAATAGCCTGCTGCGAAGATAACGAATTCCAGCGTGAAATTATTCAAGGATATCTTGAGGATTACGCAAAAAATAAATCCGTCGAAATCAAGGTTTTTGAGTGTGGCGAGGATCTTCTGCATTACGCAAAGGAAAAAGGTGGATTTGATATTTACCTTCTTGATGTTGTTATGCCCGGAATTAATGGTATGGAGGTTGCATCAATCCTTCGCAGAATGTTCGATAATGGTCATATCATATTCGTTACTGCCTCCGTCGAATATGCAGTTATGTCCTATGATGTGGATGCATTCTATTATATGACAAAGCCTGTTGACCCAGTGAAGCTCAATAAGATTCTTGATAAGGCAAGTGAAGGTCTGCGTTCCCGTGAAGAGATTATCGAAATCAGAGCAAAATCTGGCGACACAAGACTTAAAATTAAGGATGTTATGTATGTTGAGCTCACAGACAGAGCACCTGTGTTCTATCTCAGAGACGGCCGTATATGCGAGGGCTTGAAGCTCCGTGGTACATTTTATGAGGTTGTGGAGCCTCTCTTTGTGGATAAGGCCTTTGTTCTCTGTGGTGTGGGTAAAGCTGTAAATCTTAACTATGTTGATGCTCTGGACAGCGAGTCACTTCTGCTATTTAACGGTACTCAGCTCTACTTCCCGAAGTCCGCATACTCCGACATAAAAAAGGCTTGGCGGAGCTTCGATAAATGATAAATTTCATGCTTTTTCCGTTTTGTCATTGTAAAAATAAAAAATTGCTATTGACAAATCACTCCGATTGATATATAATATATCAGTCGCCGGTGTGGCGGAATTGGCAGACGCAAGGGACTTAAAATCCCTCGGTAGCAATACTGTACCGGTTCGAGCCCGGTCACCGGCATATACCTCGGAATTGGCTAAATCAGCCTTTTCCGAGTTTTTTATATACATTCCACAGGGCAATATTTCCGTAGTGATAAATATGTGTATAAATTAAGATATACATTGAAATATGATAAAGTAAAGATGATAAATAATCCTAAAACGATAAGGTGAATAATCTTTATGCTCGTAGTTAATGCAGCATAAAAGATAAACAAAAAAGTCACGGAGTTTTTTGCTCCGTGATTTTTGTTATAGTGAAAACGCCGTCTTAGCATTCAAGAAAACATTTTCACAATTTTCAGAGCAACCTACTGTTAAAGATTTTGGATATAAATTCTCAAACCTTCAAAAGCAAGTCAACCAGCTTCTTGATTAAATCGGAGAGTTTAGCTTTTCTTGGATTTTTACCCTTTTTTGAAAAGGGATTTGAAGAATAACAAAATCGATTCGAAAAATGCTTTTATTCTGGCGAAGACGGAAAGCTTTTCAACTGATTTTTCTGCTACAGGAATGGAAACCGTAATGTGGACATCCGTATCCATCCATTGATAGACGATATAGCCCTCTTCATCCTCGGTGCTGTCCTTGGAATCGATTATCGTATACTCATCGCTACTAAGTATCGGAGCGACAATTTCAGTTTCATCATCGCAGTAACGGCACTTTTGGAGAATAACGCCAGTTTCATCCTCTGTGGGAGCCGTCACAAGACTATACTCGTAATCGTGATAGCACTCGGAAATACTGGAAATATAGGCATTATAACCTATTTCCGAACAAACAGCTACCGCCTCTGGAGTCATTGCAAGGCTTACACTATCAGAAGGTGCTTCCTTAAATGTGACCTTAATTCTCGTCAGGCTGACCATTGCATTCTCGGAAATATTAGTAATGATGATTTTGTTACTGGAATTACCGCTCCAGCTCAGATTATCGCATACTCTATAGTACATATCCGATGAGCAGGAAATAGTAATATCCCTCGGGGTTTCAAGCTCGCCATCATCATCGTAGCTATTTACCTGGATAGTGACATTTTCGCCACTAAGCTTTTTCGCACTAAGCTGAACGGTGTCAACCAACAAATCAGTATCATCGGAAGTAACTGAAAATGCTACTGATTGACCGGCGGCGAGATAAATCTCGTTGTTAGGACCATAGTAACGGAAATCGTCAACATTACTACCCGATGCAACACTGTCTATGAATACTACGCCGTTAATTTCGGAGTCCTCATCTACCTTGCCCGCCTCAATGAGATTGTTTCTTATCTCAAAGAACTGTGGCCAGCCTTCACCATCTTTCGTGTAGTACAACTCATTATATTCATCGTAATCCTCTGCAGGAGCATAGGTTCTTACTGCGTCAATATAGAAGTCATAGCTACCGTTTGAATAGTCGACTGTACCGTTTTGAGCATTTGCCACGCTATTGTGGTCAAACATGGTACTATAGCAAGGCTGAACAACGACGGTATATGTGCCATATTCAAGCTCACAGCTTCTGAGTACCGGGATTTGATAAAGGTTGTTATCGGAGCCAGCTGGCTTCCAGTTATAGTTGACCTCGTATGTGATGTAGGTCTTTGAGGTATCTACGGATGCAACATTCTCCGGGAGCTTTTGGGATTCGGGAATTTCCTCCATTTCAGCTACAAATTCGTTGGTAACATGCCATTTATCATTGGAGTAGGTCCAAATATGCTTTACATAGCCGTCAATTTCTCTTGTGTATCCGTAATATGTGTCAACAATCCATTGCTTATAGGGTGTTCCGGTTGCGGAGGAGCCCTTATAAACCATCATAGTAGTAAAGCCGGTATCACTGGAGGACATTGCAATCAAATCGAAAGCTGTACCAGTAAAGGTAAACTTAGCTGTGGGCCATTTATTGCCGTTAGCTGAATAATCGCCGTTTTTGACAGTTACATAATGTGCAGAACCCAGAGAGAATGTAGTGCATGGAGCATTGGAGCTGTCATAGCCATAGGGTTCATCAACATCATATGCACCGAGAATTTCATCAACACCAGGTCTGCTCTCGTCCTGTTCCTCGGTAAGCTTAATGCCGGTAGCTGTCTTCCATTCGTTATTGGTGGTATCGGTGTAGGTAATGAAGCCCTTGTTGTCTTCATAATACATAATCGTAGCAGGAATTACGGTGACAGTTGCGTAGAAGTATTTGCCCTGACCAATTACATATTCGAAATAAATTGTTTCAACCTCCGTCATACTCATATCCGTGGGAGTATAAACAATTATATTATCATCCGACAGACAGAATGTGCCATGGTCGGCTTCGAAGTCGGAGTTTTTGCCGTTGCCAGTAAGCTTGGAGGTTTCATAGGCTGTTGTATTTATCGTAGTGCCTGATGCAAGAGTAGTGCCGATTTTTTGAACGCCACCGCCAAGAGCAGTTGCCATTGCATCGGACACAGTGTGAATACTTACGGGAAGACCATAGTCAATAACAACCTGGGTATTTGGAATTGAAATCTTTACTATGGCAAAGCTAGTGACAAGAACATTGTAGTTGTCAACATTCTGCGGTCTACCTGAGGCGTTAAGGGTGTATACCGTGGTGTCGCCATTGTCCTCGGTGGAAACAACTGTCGTACCTGTACTGTCATTTATCTGTAATCCAGTACCGGCATTTGCGGTAAGAGAAGCATATGGATTGAAAATTATATAGCCTTCCGGGATAAGCTCCTCAAGAAGCTCATAGTCCACCGTAATTTCAGAGCCCTCGTCAGATGATAAAATATTGAAGGAATCTTCAACGACAACTCTATCAGCGAAGCTTACTGTTCCACCGTCTTCGTCAATGGGATTGCCGTAAATATCAACATAGTAAAGCTCGTAGTTTACTATTCCATAGTTCCATTCAACCTCAGGCACCGGGAATTCCGTTTCCTTCGTCACACCTTTTTTGTTGGTGTAGACAAGTATAGCCGCCTTATTGGTCTGATACATACCGTCCTCGACTACACCTTCCATAGAGCCGTCAAGGTATACATAATAGTCAAAAATTATTTCATCCTCGGGAACCTTACCTATATTCCAGTAGAAACTCTTTGCCGGTAGGTTTATACCGTTAGTGAGAGTTATCGCACTATCCGTGCCGTTATAGACGAAATTCTTTGCCGTGATAACCTCGTCTGACATAATATTTCCATCTATAAGAGTGGAATAGCTCTCTGTGCCTTCATCATTGAAGGTAACACCCTCAATCACTTCACCTGTGGCACCGGGTCTGATTTCACCTATCATATCCTCTGTAACAGTCACACCGTCAAGTGTTGTGTCCACATCGGACAAGTGATAGGATTCGTAGGAGGTGATATTGATATGAGGAGTTATGCCCAAATCTTCAAGCTTTATTGCTCCGTCACGAAGAGTTGAGGTCATAAGCACATTGTAGCCGTCACCGAGAGTATCGATAACATAGGCAGAGCTTGCTGCGGCGAGGTTGCCGGCAATTTCAGCAAGGTCGGAAGCAAGAGTTTCTGCGTCAGATGAGAGGTAGGTATCAAGGGTGACATCTTCAACAATGCTTTCAACGAAGGATTTAAGGTTGTAGGTACCTTCACTTTCGGAGAATACCCAGCTGGAGAAACCGCCGTTGGCAAGGTCAATACCGCATACAACCATATTGCCAACCTTTGGAAGGTTGTAAACCTTTGTTGCCCAGTAGGAATCGGTGCTACAAATATAGTTGTACCATGTGGCCTGAGTGTAGGTTGTTGAGGTTGTTCCGTTGACATAGCGGTCGTAGGAAGCCTTAGTTCCGCTCTCGTTAATCCAGTAAATATTATTATCAGGACGAGATGTACTTGTATTTGTATTGTAGTATTCGCCGTTATAGTTTGTGGGAGCACCGTCGGTTACGAAAAGAATGTAAATTTCTCTGTCGGAGTCATCGTAAGCCTGACCGGTTTTTTCATAATAGTTCTGCTTTATTTCGGCTACTGCGTTATAGCCTTCCATAAAAGCGTAGTCGTAGTTTGTATTACCGTAGTTCTGGGAGGTTGAAGTATTACCTTCTGTGCCGTCAAAGGTAAGCCAATAGCCTGTACCCATTCGGATATTGTTGACTGCAGTCTTTACAGAATCCGAATCATCATAGCTTGTGAAAAGTGTTCTTGTGGGGTCCACATAGCTGGAAAAGTCAGCAGAGCCTGAGGTGTTTTCATATTCAGCATCAAGACCTGCGAAGGTTACAAAGGAAATTGTGTTATTTTTTGTACTGCCTTCTGTGTTATTTGCAAGGAAAATATCCGTAAACTGACTAACAGCGTCCTGCATATTGTTCAGCTTCTGGCTTCCTTCATCGGCATCAGCCTTTGTACCTACGCCCCAAACCATTGAGTTGGAAAGGTCAGTGATGAAGAGAACATCTATGGGCTTTGTTGTAAGAGATGAAATTGCGTTAAGCTCAACTCTTGCTACACCTGCATCCTCCATATAGGTGCCGTCTGCGGTTTTATCAAGCTTAACTGCACCGGGCTCTGGGAATACAGGCTCTCTCTCGGTAACAGACACAGTAATGCTGCCCATTTCAGTGCCGTCAAAGTAAACCGTTGCAACATAGTTACCTTCTGTGTTGGTGTCAAGAGTATTATCCCAAGACAGGGTAACTCTCGAATCGGTTCCGGCAATTGTCTCTATTTCGCTGTCAGCGGTCTCCTTATAAAGAATGTTGAAATTATCCAGCACATCGCTTGCGGTAAGCTCGGAACCAAGATAGGTGTTAACAGTGCCACCTCCGCTCATACGAGCAAAACCAGCTGTAACCTCTGTTTGGGTTTCGGTTTTTTCGTAGACTGTTGTCTTTTTGAAAAGACGCAGGCTGTTGCTGGAGTTTGATGTAGAAACAGCGAATGCGTTATTTGAATATCTTACATAATATGTATTTCTGCCTGATTTTACAGAGATTTTTACAGCGGAGTTTGAAAATGAGGTTGTCCAGGCAGTTTTGCTTGAACTCATCGTAAGAGAATTGCTGCTTCTGTAAAGATATTTGCCCTGAGTACTGTTGTAAATATAGCCAGAACTATCCTTGGTAAATTCATAGCCAGCAAGTGTGGAAGTTCCAACAATGTACGAACTGGCAGCAGTATAGGCTGTGCCATTTTCATCGGAATAATAGGAAGTAGAGCCGGAATTGTTTATCGTCACCGAAGCACGGCTGACAGAAGAGCTTGCCGGAGCCATAACATAGCTACTATTCGATGGCGCTGCAATGAGATATTCGGTGTCATTTGAAAACGCGGAGGTTTCAAGCACATAAATTGTAGCCGGTGTGTAGGTTATAGTAGTGATTGTGCCTGGCAATTCTATCCATTCGCCGGTGTAGAATGTTGCCGTGCCGATAGCAGTACCGCTCACCTTTACGGTAAGAGTATAGGAATCCTTGGCGTTATTCAAAGCCGGGTCATAGTCCCATGCGGTGGTAATGTCGCTGTTTGTCCAAGGAAGAGTCTGGGTTGAATCTTCAAGAGAGTGCTTATAGAAGATAGAAGTGTTTTCCTTGACTGTATCAATGCTTACATCATCAGCAGAGTCGACATAATATTCTGTAGTGCCGGAAAGTGTGTAATAGTTGTCATTGTCAGCAACATAGACATAACCGTCTTCCGTTTCAGCGATTGCATATACGCTTAAATGGTTGGTAGTAAAGGTAACATAGCCGTCTTTTATTGTAGAGGTCAGTTTTTCGGCTGTACTGCCGTCAATATAATATGCTGAAGTTTTAGAGGATGTGAAATCAGAGGGAAGTGGAATTGAAATTGTCAGATTATTGCCCTGATTATAGTCAACAAGAGAGATTTCGTATGCCTTATATCGACCGGTAAGAGCGTTGGTTGTAGTTTGGGTGACTGTAAGACCGGAAATATCGTTGCCTGATAATACGAGACCAGTTTCGGTATCGGTAAGCGTGACTGCTTCGACATTGTTTTCGTTGTCTACAAGCTCCGATACCGCTGCATAAGCCATAATGAAAGGACCTACGCCTTTGCCTTCATTTGAATAATAGTAGGATGAGGTTTCGTAGTTGTTTGAACCGTTTGCGCTTGCTTTGAAATAAATGTCGGAAAGAGTGCTACCGGAGAGCTTATTGTTGACAATTCCAGAAAATGCCTTTTTTGCATATTCAGAATAGGATGAGGAAATCCAGCCCTTGTTAACAGCCTTTGCAATTGTGTAGGCAAGCATTGCTGTACCGCTTGTTTCAAGCTTGTTGGTGGAAGTGACCGACTGGTCGCAAAGGTTAGCCCACATACCAGTTGAAGAATCCTGATACTCAATCATAGTATCAACAAGGTCCTTCAGGATGGTTTTCATTGTTTCCAGATTGTCACCGCTCATATATTGCATACAATCAACAAGAGCCATGGCGTACCAGCCAATACCTCTTGTCCAGTGATAATCCACAACCTTTGAGGCAGATGAAATTGCATGGTAGTAGAGATTTGTGCCGGATTCCCTGCCGTTTTGATAATACCAGTTAAAGCGTCCTGCGATTTTGTCAAGCTGGTCAGTATCGTTAGTGTAATATGCGTATTCCGCCATAAAAGGCTGAATCATATAGATACCGTCAAGCCATACAAGATAGGTAGGCGTACTGGACCATGAATGATAATAGTTGTAACCAAGGTCGGATTTTGTATAATCCGCACCATAGCCAGTTGTCAGGTCGTCATACAGCGTTGTGGCAATTTGATAGTATTTACTGCTTGTATCTACTCCACCGTTTGAGGTCTTGCACATATCAAGAAGAAGCGATGCAGTTTTGTAGCAGTCAGCACCGTGATAATTTACATAGCCGGCAGCTTCCTTTGATGTGTTTCCACTTGTGCATTTTGCCCAGGTACCATTGGATGCCACCATTGCGTCAAGGTAGCTTTCAACATAGCTTCTGTATTTTTCGGTGCCAGTGTAGTCGTAAATGTATTCAAGTCCTTCAAATACTACGCCATTGTAATAAGACCACTCAAAGAGATAGCTCTTATTGTTGGTTTCTCGCTTTTCGTTATCCCAGGAGAACTGTGTCCCGAAAGTGGAGACAACAGTCGAGGGCACATTTGATGAATTATCAACTGTCAAATTATCAATATAAGTTTTCGCAGTTTCCAAATCATCAGCAATTGTGTCCGTCTGCGCCAGACAAACGAAAGGAATTGAGGAAAAAGCCATAATTACGGCTAAAAGAACGGATAAATATCTAACGTAACCTTTCATAATTTCAACTCCAAACAAAGTATTATAATCTAACAATAATATAACATTTTGAAAGCGATTTGTCAAGGAGATTTGTAAAAAATTCTTTATATTTTAAAATTCAAAATAAAAATATGCAAATTATCAGACAAAATATTCACAATTTATAAATTTTTTTTTAAAAAAAGGTATTGAAAATATGAAAAAAAAGTGATATAATAGTTACTGTGTTATGGTAGTATATTTTGTGAGGTGAAGACATTGAAAAGTAATTATTCAAAACCATTGATTTCCTTTGAACCTCTGGTAGTCAGTGGTTCTTCTGGCTCGTCTTGCGAAGGTATCGCTAATTTTGTATCCGGACTTTGCAGTGTTACTGTTAACATTGGCTACGAAATTGAGGTTTATCAAAGCGACAAAATCTGTGATTGGTGTCCTCCAAACCCGGAAGACTATGCATGCTATCACGCTCCTACCGATGCAAACAATGTATATTCCTCGTGAATTTTATTATCGCATCGGAGATTGTAAATTTTGCGTAAAGTCACCCTTGTATAATGAGAGTGATTTTCTAAGGCTTTTTTCCACAGAAAAAACAGAAACGCCCGATTTAAATATTGAAATAAATATATCACCGGAGAAACTTAATCTTCCTACCGGTGATGTTTTAATTATTGACGATAAAATAATTTACCATGAAAATGGCTGTGAAATCAATGCCGTCCGACAACATAATGGTGATATCCTTTTTTTAGCCAAATACTACAAGAATAGGATAGAATGTGTAATTACAAAAAGCCTTGCGGAAAATCTGAACACATTCACCTTGCTTGAAATTTTGAATTTACCAGCGTATTTTCTCAATCAAAACGCACTTATTCTACATTCCTCCTTCATTAAATATAATGATGGTGCAATTCTTTTTGCCGCACCGAAGCAAACGGGAAAATCCACCCAAGCTGAGCTTTGGAGAAAATACCTGGGCGCTGAAATCATCAACGGCGATAGGTCGCTGATTAAGCTTACCGAGGATGGACTTTTTGCCTATGGACTTCCCTATTGCGGTACAAGCAAAATCTGCAAAAATGAAAAAATCCCCGTTAAAGGGATTGTGTTACTTTCACAGGGTAAAGACAACAAGATACAAAAGCCAACAAAAAGAGAGATAATTCTTAAGCTAATGTCCCTTTGCACATTTGAAAATACAACTGAAGAAAAACTGAATCGGTTTATGGATTTATTGGACAAAATCGCAACCCAGGCTCCATTTTATTCACTTTCTGCCCTGCCCGATTATTCAGCCGTGGAAGCTCTAAAAAAGGTACTTGACTAAATATACTTCATAGTATTTTTGGAAAATTCACATAAATATTCCGGCGGATTTTCAAAGCTTCCGGTTTCTGCAAGACAGGACGCAACGCAAACAGGACACACAGTCCGATAGCTACAATCGGAGCATTTCTTCGGCAAACGAACTGTTGCGGCATATTCACGAACTCTCCGCCAGCACTCATCAAAGCCATATTCCGCTATACTCCAGCTCTCGGGAACATTTCCGCACATACTCATATTGCCCTGATAGTCCACCCAGTAGCCACTTCTACCACCACGGCAGACACTTTCATTGCCAAAATGTCTTCCGTCAATACATTCATTAAGCCTTGAAAGATTATCCGCCTTCGCCTGATACTTTTCCTTCCCAAGACGCAATATATCGCATTTCATTCGGTATAATGCAGCGTCCTCAGGAGAAAATCTCGCTGTATTTACTCCCGGAGCAGAGCCCAGTCTAATTGGCGGATACATATATGTTGTCGCCTTTACAGGAATATTGCGAAGTTCAGCAAATTCAAAAATTTTGTCAATATCCGAGGCATTATAGGGCGTTACTGACAGATTAAGCCTGATTTTTATTCCGTTATCCAGCATCCGGTCGATGTTTTCCGATACAATATTGAAATATTTTCCACCGCAAAGTGAAAGATATGTATCATCGCTTGCGCCATATAGTGATACATTTATTTTTGACGGCGGAATTTTTTTTATTATCTCAGCATTTTTACCGCAAAGCAAAGAACCATTTGAATTTATTGAAATTACAACACCGAGGCTACTGAAACCACTATAAAGCTCAGCAAAATCATCCCGAATTAAAGGCTCTCCACCGGTTAAAAGAAGAAATACAAGACCTCTTGACACCGCCGTTTCACATATTGAAAGCCACTCCCTGGTGGTCAGCTCATTTTTGGCAAAAGAATTGCAAGAGCTGTTGTGTATATAACACATTTTACAGTTGAAATTGCAACGGTTTGTAAGCTCAAATGTGCCAGATATTGGCGTACCATTTGCCGCTGCTTTGAGATTTAAGTATTTTGAAATCGGAGCCTCAACTCCGTCATTTGTATAATCCATAAAATCAATAGCTCACTTTTCTGATGAGATGTATGTTAGGTACAATCATCACATTTGTATTTGAATTATACTACATACATATGCTTTTGTCAAGGCTTCTCCCAAAAAATTCCACAGTGCGCATATCCGAAAATACTACCTTTGCTTCTGTTTTGAGCTGCTTTTAGCTATTTTTTGCAGCCATTTTTCTGCTGATTTGTTTGCTATCAAAAAAACACATCATCTATGCTTATTTGCTTCGATGATGTGTTCTGTTTTATGGCAGAAAGTTAGCTTAATGCCATTACGCCTATCGATCCGCCAAATTTGATTTTACCAGGTTGTAGGATCTTCGAGTTCCGCAGAGGCACGGAGGATTTTACGAGCATCATTGGCTTTCCTTTTCGACTTTTTGCCTTATATCGTTAAGCCATTCGCCTTGATATTTGAAATATCGAGGACCTTGAACACCCCATTTACTGTTCAACAGTTTTGCTGCGAGTGATGATAATGAATAAATTTCGTCCATGTAAGATACGTGCTTATCATCAACAACCGTGCAAACAGCTTCCGGTGAGGATGAATTATTTCTGCAGAATTCAACTGTTTCGCCGGGCAA